>Ga0099364_10001348_pt1 | contig 40685 bp, 26 predicted proteins | sample TergutTh196P3_FD_73070 | JGI IMG/M metagenome (GOLD analysis project Ga0099364, IMG submission 73070) | Microcerotermes parvus P3 segment gut microbial communities from Pointe-Noire, Republic of the Congo - Th196 P3 | ecosystem: Host-associated > Arthropoda: Insects > Digestive system > Gut ...
GTTCGGAGTTCGGAGTTCGGAGTTCGGAGTTCGGAGTTCGGAGTTCGGAGTTCGGAGTTCGGAGTTCGGAGTTCGGAGTTCGGAGTTCGTTATTTCAAAGGAACGGATATATCCGTTCCCTACGATGTAAGAGGACAATAATACAAGTAAAAAAAACAATGAAAAATATTGTTTTCTAAATATTTCACTCCATCTTGACTGAAAGCCCTTATTAGAGCTAAAATCTGGAATATCCGCTTCCATTTTTCCCTCCGAGTTACCTTAAGTAAGGTATCTATGGACAACTTATTTAAATAAGCTTTTTTTGTCAATCATTTTTTTGAAAACAAGGCAAAATTTTGTAAAAAAAATAAATTAAAAATGAATAAAAATTTGAATGGTATTTTGTATCAAAATTATACTGCCGATTTGTATTATTTTTATACTGCCGTTGACATAATAAATCGTTTTTGTAGGGAACGCAAGGCGTTCCCTACAAAACTCGGAACGGCTAAAGACGTTCCCTACAAAATCAAGTTACAGGTGATTTAAAAATTTTTGTCTCAAGATAGAATTTTATCAAAGATGTGATTTTTAAGTTAAAAAAAAACACGCTTAAAACCCTTATTAAACCTACATGAAAAAATTTATTTAAAAAAATATCACAAAAAACAAAAAAAAATATCAGAAAATGATTGACAAAAATCATAGTGTCGCAAAAATTGTCAAAATATCTCAAAATTTCTCTTTTTGAGTAAATAAATTTTATAAGGAGTAGCGATGTCAGGTGATTTTCTGGGGATTTACGAAAATTCCGTTCATAAAATGAGAATTGTAATTCCGGTAACATTAAAAAGCAAGTTTTCCGCTGCAGCAAAGGAAACAGTGATTTGCACCTTAGGACCAAACAATTCTGTCGTTATATTTCCTTTGGATAATTGGAATACATTAAAAGAAAAACTAAAAAATGGAGACGAAAGAGAGAGGACACTATTAAACAATTTGATTGATTTTGCGTGTCCGGAGCAAAAATTAGAGGGACCAGGTCGTGTTCGTATAGGTGATGAGTTGCTCGAAACAGCAGGCATTACAGATAGTGTGATTATAAAGGGAGATGGCTCTTATATCTCACTCTGGAATCCAGAAATCTTTAAGGCTCTAAGACTGGAAAGAAAACAAAACCATAATAAAGAGTATACTCCGATGGATTATAAGATTTGAATAATTTATAATTTATAATTTATAATTTATAATTTATAATTTATAATTTATAATTTATAATTAGGAATTAAGAATTAAGAATTAAGAATTACCCCCCCCCTTCCCCCCCCACTCCGCAAGCTACATGGGGGGGGCAGATCGAATTAAGAATAAAGGAAATAAAACAATGGAAACAGAATTTCATACCCCTGTTTTGGTAGAAGAGGTCGTGACAAACATCAATCTCAAGAAAAATGGGATTTATGTAGATTGCACCGTTGGAGGTGGAGGTCATAGTCATGCTCTGCTTTCAAGAGAGCCGTCAATCAGGCTATTTTGCTTTGACCAGGACAAAGAGGCTATCAAATTCTCACAAAAAAGGCTTATATCTTATGAAAAGCAAATAGTATTTATACAGGACAATTTTATTAATTTTAGGAGTTGGCTTGCATTAAACAAGATAAGTAAGGTAGATGGCATATTAATGGACATAGGAGTTTCTAATCATCAGATTATGGATAGTGAAAGAGGATTTAGTTTTATGAAAGATGGCAATCTTGATATGAGAATGGATAATGGAAAAGGAAAAATGAAAAATGGAAAAAGGATAATAGAAAATGGAAAATGGGTAGTAAATAATTTATCAGAGGATGAATTGAGTAAAATATTTTATCTTTATGGTGAGGAGAGATATTCGAAGAGGATAGCTCATAATATAGTAGAAAAAAGACAAATATCAGAGATTAAGACTACAAAAGAGCTTGCAGAAATAATCGAGATAGCAGTTCCAGACAAATCAAAGTTAAGCCTGACAAAATCAAAGGCAAGAATATTTCAAGCAATCAGAATCAGAGTGAATAATGAGCTTGAAGTTCTGGCGCATGGTTTAAAAGAGGCTATTTGTTCATTAAACGCAGAGGGAAGGCTCTTGGTGATAAGTTGGCACAGTCTTGAGGATAGGATAGTGAAAGAATGCTTCAAAAAAGAGGCTTCTGATTGTGATTGTCCTATTATAATAAAATCCCCCCCCTCAAGCACAGAGGCAAGCTCTGGCACTACATGGAGGAGGCAGACTGTATGTCAATGCAATCATAAAAAAAGACTTAAAATAATCACCAAAAAGCCAATAACACCTTCTGAAAGAGAAATTTCAGAAAATTCAAATAGTCGCAGTGCAAAACTGAGAGTAGTAGAGAGAATTTAGGAAAAAAAACTAAAATGCAGTTAAGAAAAATGCAGGTAAGCCGCTACGACCAGAGGGTCGAGCCATCAAAGTGGTAACTTCAACTGGGAACGCAGGCATCTTGCCTGCAATCAATGATTATTCTGGTTTATTGCAGGCAAGATACCTGCGTTCCCAGTTGAAGTTGCAGGCAAGATGCCTGCGTTCCCAGTTGAAGTTACAGGAAAGAAACCTGCGTTCCAAAGTAAGAGGTAAAAATATGAAAAGATTTATTATTGCAGTAGCTATCATGTTCATCTTAAATATTGTTATTACGGGATTATTGCAATCTCGGATAAAAATAAAAGGGAACGAGATAAACAAGATAGAAGAATTGTATTCAGCAAATCACACGCGTCATGCCTTTCTTGTCAGAGAGAGACAAGAATTGATGCGCAGGGATAGGATAGTGAGCTATGCCCAAGAACATCTGGGAATGAAACTATTGAACCCAGACCAGATAGCCAGTGGGTCTTATATTCAAGAAATAGTTGAAGAGCCTACACGAAATAACCATGTTATTTATAGTTTTATTGACTTTATAACACCTACAGCAAATGCTTTTGAAGCAAGACAATGAATGGAAACTGGGAACGCAGGCATCTTGCCTGCACACACTAAATATAGATATAGCAGGCAAGATGCCTGCGTTCCCAGTTAAATTTATAGGAAATTGATATTATGAATTCGAGATTTAAAGTTTTAATAGGTTTTTGTTTTTTTATATCTACAGTTTGGGTAGTATATTTGTTTATATTACAATTATTTGACCCATTTGATTTGACAGGTGCTCGTCAGAGAAGATATGACCATCATAAAGAATTTATCATAGCAGATAGGGGTAATATTTATGATAGTAAGGGAAAACTACTTGTAAGTTCATTAAAATTTTATCAAATAGATATTGATTTACAAAGAATAAGGTCAATAGCGGAACGAAACAATGTCTCAGAAACAGTTTATTTTCGTCAGATAGCAGATATAATAAGCGACAATTCAAATATGTCGCACAATCATGTCTATCAAAGGCTCATCAGTGCAACAGGAAATACAGTAGTAATATCTGAAAATATCGATGAAAATCAACTATATCTTATCCGACAAGGTTTTGCCGAAAATAGATTGAATGTATTGACTTCAGCTTTTAGTTCAATCAGACGAATTCATACAAGAGGCAATTTAGGAGCGAGACTGATAGGGGTAACTCGAGGCGTTACAGACAATGCAACAAGATTTAATAGAAATACATTTCGACTTGAGGGACTAAATGGCATTGAAAAGGCATTTAATGAAGATTTACTTGGTGATTATGGCTGGCGAAAAACACTTTATGATGCTCGCCAAAGGGTAGTTCCCATACCGACTTCTGATTCAAAGCCAGTCTCTCATGGTTCATCAGTCTATTTGACAATAGATGCTGATATTCAAGAAATACTAGAAAACAACCTATATCGTGGTATAGTTCAGTATAGAGCAAAAAATGCAATTGGTGTCATCATGAACCCTAGAAATGGCAATATTATCGCTATGGCAGGATTAAATGAAAATGATAGAATGCAATCGGATAACCATGTCAGGTCTTTGCAAAATATGCCTATCCAATTTATGTTTGAACCTGGCTCTACGATGAAGCCCTTTGTTTCCTTGATGGCATTAGAAAGAGGTCTCTTTAAAGAGGATGATCTTGTCGATTGTAGGACTTGGCGAATCCAAATAGGTAGGACTACCAGAACTATACGGGACTCTCAAGGTAGAAATATGGGTATGATACCTTTTCGTGATGTGATAGTTCAATCGAGTAATGTGGGCATCGCAAGGGTAGCAGATAGAGTGGGTGCTGAAAATCTTTATAGAGGCTATCTTGACTTGGGTTTTGGAACAGTAACTAATGTCGATTTGAGTGATGAGTCAAGCGGTATATTTGCAAAAATTGCTGATTGGACACGCTTTAGTTTGCACTCTCTATCCTTTGGGCAAGAAATGTCTGTAACAGCACTTCAGCTTGCAACTGCATATTGTGCAATGGCAAATGGCGGATATGTCCTAAAACCAAATATAGTAGATAAAAAGATAGATAATAATGGTAATGTATATTTTAAATCAGAAAGAAGAGTCGTCAATACAGTCTCAAATAGTGAAGCTATAGCTATGAACAATAGTTTTTTGCTCGATAGTATAGAACGAGGGACTGGCTCAAATACAAGATTTAAAAATATAAAAATAGCAGGAAAGACTGGAACAAGTGAAAAAGCTGTAGGAGGCAGATATTCTGCTTATCAATATATAGCTTCTTTTGCAGGTTTCTTTCCTTTTGAAAATCCAGAATATGTGATGGTGATTGTATTTGATGAGCCAGAGCATAGATATCGGTTTGGTTCTCAGTCGGCAGTTCCTACTTTTCGAAATATAGTAGAAGAAATGCTAACTTTACCAGACAATACAACAATTTATGATATAAAGATGGCAAATCAAGAATTGATAAGAATGCCGAGATTAGTCGGTCTACCAATAGAAGAAGCCAAAATATTGCTAAATGAGCAAAGTATAGAATATCAAATCTACAATGAGGAAGCTGGCTCTTATGTAGTCCAACAATTTCCTCAAGAAGGTATTCAATTTGGCTCAAGAAATACAATTTCAATCTATTGTAGCCAAGATAGAGAAATCACTCAAAATAATCCTATAGAAAATATTTCAGATAACATCATGCCAAGCTTTGTAGGAATGACCTTGAGACAGGCTATTTATCTATCAAAAGCCTTGAGAATAGAGCTTTCTATAGAAGGTAGTGGACATATTGTAAGTCAATCAATCAGACCTGGTGAACAAATACGACTTCAACAAAGACTAAATGTGGTGGCAAGATGAGGGTGGAAAGCAGAAATGAGAATGCAGAATGCAGAAATATTAAAGAATGCAGAAATGTTAAAGAAAGCAGAAATGAGAATGCAGAATGCAGAAATATGAAACAGATAAAAATGTGGTGGTAAGATGAATATGAAATTTTATGAAATATTGGATGTATTGAGTATGGAGTTTGGAGCTCGGAGTTCGGAGTTTAGAGATATGAGAAATACCAACTCTCAAGCACAGAGGCAAGCTCTGGCACTACATGGGGGGGGCAATATAGTAGTTCACAATCCTCAAAATGTCTCTTTGGATGATTTAGTGATAAATGGTTCTATACAAACGGACTCAAAAAAGGTTCAGAAAGGTGATATTTTTGTATGTATAAGGGGTTTTAATGTAGATGGACACAATTTTGCTAAAGATGTGGTGTCCAAAGGAGCTTGTATTTTGGTTGTAGAGGAGCTGCTTGATGTCCCTATTTTGCAGATACAGGTCAAAGATACTCGAAAGGCTACTGCTCTCATAGCAAGACTTTATTATCAAAATCCTACAGAAAAATTTTATTTGATAGGAGTTACAGGGACGAACGGTAAAACGACAACAACAGTGATATTAGAACAATTGTTTCAAGGTATGGGTTACAAGACAGGATTGATAGGCACATTAGGATATAAAATAGATAAAGAGTATTTCTCATCAGAAAGAACTACACCCGATATTATTGAGCTAAATGAAATATTTCAAAAAATGGTAGTAGCAGAGTGTAAAATAGTAATTATGGAGGTTTCTTCACATTCATTAGCTCTTGATAGAGTATATGGATTGAGTTTTGATATTGGGATTTTTACCAATTTATCACCAGAACATCTTGATTTTCATAAAGATATGCAGGATTATGGAAATGCCAAGTATAAACTCTTTGAGATGATAGAAAATAATAAAGGTGTGAGTATCATCAATGTAGATGATGATTTTGGAAAAGAGATTTTTGATAGATTACAAGATCGGAAAATATGTTATGGTAAATTGAGTTCGGAGTTCGGAGTTCGGAGTTCGGAGTTCGGAATTAATGCAGTCAGCAAGTCTGTGTATCCAGTTTGGGAAATCCGAGATATTGATTTGAAACCAGACTCTACTGTGTTTTCTTTGAAATATACTTTTAATAAAGACAATGAGATTGTTTATGATAATATCCAGTCTTCTTTGATAGGGGCTTTTAATATTTATAACCTCACAGCTGCCTTGATAGCGATATCTGAGTTTTGTAACGCAGACATCTTGTCTGCATCTTCGTCAGTAGGGAACGCATTTATCCGTTCCGAAAAAGATGAAAATATAATTAATGCGGAACGGATAAATGCGTTCCCTACAGATTATGCGGAACGGATAAATGCGTTCCCTACAGATTATGCGGAACGGATAAATGCGTTCCCTACAGATACTGGGTTTTTAAAAAATCTACAGATAGAAAAGCTACAATCACCTGAAGGTAGGCTTCAAAAAATCCATAATGATAAAGGTATAGATATTTACATAGATTATGCTCATACTCCAGAGGCTTTGAGTAATATACTCGACACTGTCCGTCAATTTACTCAAAAGCGTCTCATAGTAGTATGGGGTTGTGGTGGCAATAGAGATAAAGAAAAACGACCTCAGATGGCTATTATTTCTACTACTAAGGCTGATCTCACAATCATCACTGACGATAATCCACGATTGGAGTTTTCAGCTGACATCATCAGAGACATAGTAAAACCTTTGTCTTTTGATGACCCATTTATAATCATAAGAAATAGAGCTGAAGCAATAAAAGCTGCTATTCACCTTGCTCAAAAAGGGGATATAGTCATCATTGCTGGTAAAGGTCATGAAAAATACCAAGAAATTGGGAATGTGAAATATCATTTTGATGATAGAGAGATTGCCCTTGAAGTTTTAAAACAAAAAATCGATATTATTGATAATCAGCTTACTGTTCCTATCGACTTGATGAATCTTGAAAAATTGCTTGATATAACATTAAGAAATGTATATTTACAAGATAACCAACCCCTCTTTAGCTCAATTTCTACAGATTCAAGAAGTATTGGCTCGAATACTTTGTTTATAGCTTTAAAAGGTGATAGATTTGATGGTGCTGATTTTGTAGATGATGTGTTGGCAAAATATGAGGATAATTGGGCGATACTTCAAATCACAAATCCCCCCCCTCACCCCCCCACTCCGAGATTGATTCGGGAAGAATTCAAGAAAGAGACCTCGCAACTAAAGGCTACATGGGGGGGGCAGAATAGAAAGATTTATGTAGATGACCCCTTATTGATTTATGGTAAGTTAGCTCAGAAATACTTAAAACTCTTTGGAGCAAAAATTATAACTCTGACAGGTAGCACTGGGAAAACTACTACAAAAGAAATTCTTTATAATATCTTGTCTGTAAAACATAAAACCTTTAAAACAAATGCCAATGAAAACAACCAGATAGGAGTTCCCAAAAACATTTTTAAAATGCTTCCAGAATATGAATTTGCTGTATTTGAGATAGGAACAAGTAAGCTCGGTGAAATAGCATATCTTTCTGAAATATTGATGCCTGATTTTGGTGGTGTGGTTTCTATCAATGCCTCACATCTTGAATTTTTGAAATCATTGGAGATGACTATAAAGGAAAAATTGTCTTTAATACACTATGTGAAAGACTATGCGATTATACCAGATGAGTTTGGAGTTAATGCAGGCAGCGGTAGCATAAAGTTCCCAGTTCAAAAAATCTATACTTTTGGGACGACTGATACCTCAGATTTCAAGATAATAAATTTTCAAGAGGTCGGCGATGATATGGTCTTGACAATACAGGTAAATCAATTACATGCAAATACAGAACAGAACGGAAGGGATAAATCAGTTCCCCACAATCCTGTATTGATATTTAACACTTCAATTAAACTTCCATTTTTACAAGATAATATAGCATTTGCAGTAGCTCTCGCAACCTTACTTGGCATTGATGACCAGACAATAGAAAAAGGCTTAAAAAAGGAGTTATATCTTGAAAACAGAATGGAAATAATCAATACAGAAACAAAAACACTTTTATTTGACTGTTATAATGCCAATCCTTGCTCCATGAAAGCAGCTATCAATTTTTGGATAGAAAAAGAAACAGAAAAACCTCATCTCGCCATACTTGGAGAAATGAGAGAACTTGGTGAACAGAGTGAGATGTTTCACAAGGAAATAGGAGAATTGCTTGATAATTATCGATATAACAAGAATATTGTCATCATTGGAGTAGGCAATCTGGCAAGATTTTACAACCCTGATTATCATTTTGAAAATGTCGACCTCTTGATTGAAAGCGATGTTTTAAACCAAATAAATAGCACTATTGTCCTAATAAAAGGGTCAAATAGTATAAACTTATCAAAGCTAAAAGGGAGATTATAAACTATGTTTTACCATTTATTTTCACCGCTTGCAGATTATCATATTTTCTTTAATGTGTTTCGTTATATCACATTTAGGTCTGTAGCAGCTTTTATCACAGCACTACTTTTTTCATTTTTTATAGGTCCAAAAATAATAACCATGTTAAAAAGATTTAATGCAGTAGAAAAGATAAATGACCTTGTTCCTGACACACATAAAAAGAAAGAGGGAACACCTACAATGGGTGGTCTGATAATGCTTTCTGGCATATTGCTATCTACGATTTTGTGGAACAATCTCTTAAACTCCTTTATCATCATGCTTCTTATCACTATTTTGTGGCTCGGTGGTCTTGGTTTTCTCGATGATTATCTAAAGAATGTCTTGAAAAAAAAGGGTGGTCTTTCACCAAAATATAAGTTAATCGGACAGACAGTCCTCGCAATAATGATAGCCTGCACAATATATTTCAGCCCTTTAAGCAGTGAAGTTACTATCATAAACTTACCTTTTTTAAAGGGAGCTTTTATCCAGTTGTCTTGGTTTTTTATTCCATTTGTAGTATTTATGATAGTCGGGACTTCAAATGCAGTCAATCTCACAGATGGTTTAGATGGTCTCGCAGCTGGCTTGATAGCTCTGACTACTTTTGGATTAGGAGTGATGGCTTATTTAAAGGGAAATTTTCACTGGGCTACATACTTGAATCTAAATTTTATAGCAGAAGCAGGTGAGTTGACCATTTTTACAGCTTCAATGATAGGAACTACACTCGGTTTCCTTTGGTTCAATTCTCGACCAGCGGAAATATTTATGGGTGATACAGGGTCGCTCAGTATGGGTGGATTGCTTGCCTTATTGTCAATATTTCTTCAAGAGCAGTTCTTTTTTGCTATCATTGGTGCAGTATTTGTGGCAGAAGCAATGTCGAGTATCATTCAGCGATATGTATTTAAATATACTCGAATGAAATATGGTCAAGGTGTGAGATTTTTTAAAAGAGCTCCACTGCATCATCATTTTGAAATGAAAGGAATACCAGAGGAAAAGATAGTGATACGGTTTTGGATTATCGGAATGTTGTGCCTGGCTATAGGACTTGCAACATTGAAATTGAGGTAAATAATGGAATTAAAAGAAAAAGCAATGTTAAAACCAGTTAAAGTAGGTGTTATGGGTATAGCTCGTAGTGGTAAAGCTGTAGCCAAGAGGCTTGCTGCTTTTTACCATGAAGTATTACTTAGTGATATAAAACCGAGGGAATTCTTCCTATACGACACTTTTATCAGAAAATGGGAAATAGCACATCAGTTAGAGGAAAATAATAAATATAAAAGAATACAAATCGAATTTGGAGAACATAGCGAAAAATTGCTTGATATGGATTATATTGTGGTAAGTCCGGGTATACCTCAAGATTTGCCTATCCTAAAACAAGCCATGAAAAAAGGAATCAAAATTATAAGTGAAATAGAATATGCTTATAGATTGACTCATCCAGACACAAAAATCATTGCAGTAACAGGCTCAAATGGCAAATCAACTACCTCAAGTTTAATCTACCACATTCTTAAAACCAATGGTTTTGATACCATATTAGCTGGTAATATAGGTAAAGTATATACGAGCAATCACATTGAGAAAAAAAAGGATTTTATTGTTCTTGAAATCAGTAGTTTTCAATTGGAAAAGATAGAGTTTTTTAAACCTGATGTAGCATTGATATTGAATATAACACCTGATCACTTAGATAGATATAGATCATTTAGGGAATATGCTTTTACAAAATTTAATATTTTTAATAATATGAAGATAACAATAAAACAAAAAGCATTATGGCTCAAAGAAAAAACATTTAGAGAATTTAGAAATGGTAATTCTAGAGTATTATATAAAAATAATGATACTGAAACAATGTTTTATAAGATACTAAACTTCGATGATCAAGCTACTAAAAGCATCGTAAGATATGTTACAGATTATTCTAAGTGTAATTATAATTATTTTTCGATAGAGGAAAACTTTTTAAAAGATTTGGCTATTTTTAACAAAGAAAATGGTAAATTACCGATACATGAACAAAGTTTGCTGGATGGTAGTTGTAAATATCATAGTGAAGACATACTAGATACAGACCCCAAAATCGATTTAATCTTGCAAAATCTAAGAAAAAACAAACCTAATATAGCCTATCTCAAAGAGAAAAGTATTTATGTGAATGACACTAAGGTAGTGTCCAATATTGACAATCTGGCTCTGAAAGGACCTCATAATCTACAAAACATACTTGCATCTCTTTTGGCTGTTGCTCCTTTTGTTGATTTATCGACTATTGAGGAAGCAATATTCTCATTTAAATCGTTGGAGCATAGGCTTGAGCATGTAGCCTTTATCAATGATGTAGAATACATCAATGATTCTAAGGCAACTAATGCAGAATCTGTAAAGAAAGCACTTCTCTCTTTTGAAAATAATATTCATCTCATATTTGGGGGGTCTGATAAAGGAGAGGATTTGTCAGTATTAATCCCTTATATGAAAGAAAAAGTAAAAAAACTATATATTATTGGTGAATTGGCACCTAGATTGAATAAGATATTTAAAAACCATTTAGATTGTGAAATATTTTTATCTTTTGAGGAAGCTATCCATAGCACAATACAACATGCAGAAAAAAAAGATACAGTGCTTTTATCACCTGGTTGTGCAAGTTTTGATTGGTTTATCAATTTTGAGCATAGGGGTAATCAGTTTAAAAAAATTGTTTTGGACTACAAGACAGAGCTTAATAAAACAGATGATTTAACTTGCTCAGAAGAAAATAAGACAGATATTTTATCTATAGATGAAAAAAGGGAGACTAAACAATGATATATCTCACAAAAATGAAATCTTTTTTTGCAGATTATGACCAAATAGTATTAGTAATAGCTTTGATGCTTATACTTTTTGGAGTTTATTTGCAGTTTAATATAGCGACTTCACTTGGAGATGCTTTCCAAATGGGTATGTTTGTAAATCAATTGAAGTCTTTATTTATAGCTACTATTGTGTTTCTCTTTGTATTTTTGTTGCCAAATCTAAGTAATTTGCTCTATAAATACTCTTTTTTCTTTTTAGGTGTAGTAATTACGCTTTTGATTTTTGTTCTCGTTTATGGAGTATCTACTCAAGGTAGCACAAGGTGGATAAACTTAAGATTTTTTAGTTTTCAACCAAGTCAGCTAGCACACCCCATAATGGTGATATTTTATGCAAAGTATTTTGAAAAAAGAAGAGAGGGTATAAAAAACACAGGATTCGTCAGATTTATTAGAAATTATAAACCACTGATTTTTATTACTTTAGTTATTTTTGCTTTAATTTATCTTGAGAGACATTTATCGACTTTAGTTGTTCTTGCTTTGACACTACTTTCTATGATATTTTTAGCAGATTTCAAAAAATCACTGATAGTCATTTTAGTTTTACTCTTTGTTGGTTCTTTTTGGGTTACTGCAAATCTGACTCACAATTATCGCTCTAATAGAATGGATATTTATGCCAAATATTCGCTTTTTCACAAGGCTTTAGGGATAGATAGACAAGAAATAGAGGGCGATTCTTATCAAATAAGAGAAAGTCTTACAGCTATTTCTCAAGGAGGTTTTTGGGGAACAGGCAGCGAGGGTGGTAGAGCCAAGCACATGTTTTTACCCGATGTAAATTCGGACTATATCTTTGCTATGATTGGTGAGCAATTTGGATTTTTGGGTGGTTTTATCATTATACTTTTGTTTTCTATATTGCTTTTCCGCTCATTACTACTTAGCTCTCAAGCTCATTCCTTTTTTGATATGCTTGTCATCATGGGTATGGGGATAAATATTTTTGTTACAGCTATCGTCAATATCGGAGTATCTTTATCGGCATTGCCTTCAACTGGTCTAACACTGCCTTTTATCAGTTATGGTGGGTCTGCTATGGTAGTAAATATCGGTATGCTTGCGGTTATCTTGAATATTGGTTCAAAGAAAAGGGTGGTAGCATGAAAAAGAGAATTATAGTTTCAGCTGGAGGAACTGGAGGGCATATCATCCCTGCTTTAGCAGTTTGTAAAGAACTCTTAAAGAAAGAATGTGAAGTATATTATATAGGAAATGAAAACAGTATGGAGTTTGACATCATATCTCGACATAATAGTAGAGACGATTTCCAATCTTCACAAAATATCATACCATTTTACTCTATAAATGTCCAAAAGCTCTATAGAAGTATGACTTTCAAGCATTTATTATTTCCTTTTAAGCTATTGAAAAGTGTAATAAAATGTATAAAATATATCAAAAAGATAAAACCAGAGGCTTTTATTGGCTTTGGTGGATTTGTAGCTGGACCACCAGCATTAGCGGCTTGGTTTTGTCGTTGCCCTATCTTTTTGCAAGAGCAAAATTGTAGACCTGGTCTGACGAATAGATGGACAGGAAAGATAGCAAAGGTTGTCTTTCTTGCTTATGAGGAAAGTATAAAATATTTTAAGAGCAGAAAGGCTTATGTGGTAGGAAACCCGATAAATGTAACTGAAGTATCCGTGTTTAGTCCTTGGAAAAGCATTTTCCCAGCTATAAGAGAAGGTGAAACTACAAAAAGACTTTTAATACTAGGTGGTTCTCAAGGTTCTTTGTATATAAATAATCTTATTTGGGGACACCTTGAATTATTTCGTAATAACAATCTTGATTTGATATGGCAGACTGGAAATAAGCATTTAATTCAGATAAAAAATGAATTGATTAATAGGAATTATGTGATGAAAGAAACTGATGATGATGGTCAATTGATTTTTGAATACGAATCTCAAAAGGTGTGTATCTTTGCTTTTACATCTACAATTCATGACATTTATAGTATTTCAGATTTTGTCATCTCACGCGGTGGTGCATTGAGTCTCGCTGAAATAGAATTACACAAAATCCCAGCCTTTGTGATACCACTTTCTACGGCAGCTGTTAATGAACAGTATTACAATGCTTTAAATATGGAAAAAAGAAATATGGGTCTGATGTTTGAAGAAAAAGACAAGACTCTATTCAATACAAAATTTCAAGATTTTCTTGAAAAAGCACCTTCTATGTATACCTCCGCAAGCCCCCACCATGTAGCCTTTAGTTGCGAGGAACGAAGCAATCTCGGAGTGGGGGAGGAAGGGGGGGGAAGTCCAAATCACATCACAGCAGCTGAAAACATAGCAAACATACTTTTGGAGTGTATATGACTACATTTATGAATAGAAAAACAAAGAAAATTCATTTCGTAGGTATCGGTGGTATCGGCATGAGCGGTATAGCTGAGTTTTTACACAATCAAGGATACGAAATTTCAGGTTCCGACCTTCATTGCTCAGAGATTACGACTCATCTTGCAGACGAGGGGATTAAAATCTTTGAAGGACACAGGATAGAAAACCTCGAAAATATTGATGTGGTAGTAAAATCCTCTGCTGTAAAGGATGACAATCCCGAAATAGTTCATGCTTTAGCCTCAAAAATTCCTGTCATTCGTAGAGCTGAAATGCTGGCTGAACTCATGAGAATGTCCTTTGGCATAGGCATAGCAGGGACTCACGGAAAGACGACTAGCACTTCTATGGTCGGTATGATACTCAGTGCCGCAAATCTCGAACCGACAGTCATAGTAGGTGGTAAGGTGATGAACTACGGAAAGAACAACCTACTCGGTTCAGGAGAATACATAGTAGTGGAGGCAGATGAGTATGATAGGTCATTTTTGACATTATCACCAATAATAGCAGCTATCACAAATATCGAGGCAGACCACCTTGACTGCTATGAAAATATCACAGATATAAAAGAGGCATTTATCGTTTATGCCAATAAAGTGCCTTTTTTTGGTAGTGTCGTGTGTTGTCTCGATGATGTAGGTGTCCAATCTATTTTACCAGAAATAAAGAAAAATATAGTAACCTACGGTATCACAAGACAAGCCGATGTGAGAGCTATCAACATTGAAAACAAAAATTTCCAGAGTAGCTTTGAAGTTCTCTACAAGGATTACAATCTCGGCTCGATAAAGCTTAATACCACAGGTAAACACAATATCCAAAATGCTTTACTTGCAATATCTGTCGGGATTGAGATGAATATCTCCTTTGATAAAATAAAGAGGGGACTTGAAGAGTTTAGAGGAGTATACCGTAGACTTGAATTTATAGGTGAAAAAGACAAAATAAAGATTTTTGACGATTATGCTCACCATCCGACTGAAATCAAAGTTACCCTACAAGGTATCAGAGAAAATACTGAAAATAGGGTAATAGCAGTCTTTCAACCACATTTGTATTCACGAACCAGAGATTTTTATCAGGAATTTGGTAGGTCATTTTACAATGCAGATGTCTTGATTGTTACTCCTATTTATCCCGCTAGAGAAGAGGCTATAGAAGGTATTTCAGGACAGCTCATAGTAGAAACAGCAATCCAATCTGGGCATGGAAAAGCACTCTACATAGAAGATAATGAATTGATAATAGAAACTCTCAATCAGATTATACAAGAAAATGACATTGTCGTTACTCTTGGAGCTGGAGATATTCATAAATATGGGAAAAAACTTGTTGGGAACTCATCTTTTAATAAAGGATTAAAATGAATATATTAACAAAACCTTTTGATTTTGATTTAAACATACTGTCTCCTATAAAAACGGTGGGGAGCATTGAAAAAATATGTTTCCCCACCTGTGTCAGCGAGGTTCAAGAGGCATTTCTTTATGCAAAAGAGAATGCTCTAAAACCTTTTGTATTAGGAGGCGGCTCAAATACATTGATAGGACATCCCAAAAACACTTTATTCATTTCAGACAGAAAGTATAAGTCTATATGGGAAGTAGCAGAAATCTCAGATTTGAAAAATAAAAAGTATGGAAACCTCATTGTCAGCTCAAATACAAGCATAAACTTTTTTATCACCAAAGCTGCTTCAGAAAGGTATTATGGACTCGAATTTCTTGCAGGGATACCTGCACATCTGGGCGGACTTACTTGTATGAATGCAGGTGCTTATGAGCAAAATATTTCTGACTATATAGAGTGGATTGCTGTAGTCGATGATGATGGTGAAAAAACAATTTTAAAAGAGGATTTGAAACTCGGCTACAGAACATCAAACATCAATGGTTTTATCAGCAAGATTTGTTTTAAGCTAAAATATGAAGAAAATGATGATTATTTAAATCTAATAAAAGGTAAAATAGACAAATACATCAATGATAGAGAGGCAAAGCATGATATGAAAAACCCAAGTTTAGGCTGTTTCTTTAAAAATCCTGAAAATAATCATGCTGGATACTTGATCGACCAAGCTGGTCTAAAGTCTTTTAAAATCGGTGGAGCAATGGTCAGTGAGAAACATGCAAATTTTCTAATAAACACAGGGAATGCGACTTATGAAGACTTTATCAACCTAATAAATCATGTCCAGAAGGTAGTTTATGATAAACATAGTATACATCTGGATTTGGAGATTAAACTAATAAATGACTAAGCATTATCAACAACTTATGCAGGGATGCGATTTATCTCAAACGATGGAGAGATTTTCTACCTCCTATACCCCCACTAATAATGGATTTTTGCTAAAGGATAATGGACAATTATCTATTTACCAATATCTATTAAAAAAGGGGGGTAGGGGGAGAATAATAAAAGGAGTTTAAATGACAAAAAACAGAAAAAAAGTTCGTGGCACAAGTAGATACTACATTTATTGGGTGGTATTTTTGGGCATATTTCTTTATGGAGGCTATCATCTCACTACAATATTTAGTGGAACAAGTCTTTTCAAAATCAAAGAAATCCATATCAGAGGTAATAGATTGATAGACAAGGACAATTTGTATATCATAGCAGAGCCATTTATAGGCATCAATATCTTTGCTATTGATTTAAATGACCTATCTTTGAGATTTCAAGCTCTCTCAAGAGTAAAAAGCATAAAAACGATTCGTATTTTACCCTCTCGTCTCATCATAACTGTAAAAGAAAGAAACGGAGTATTTTATGTAAAAGAAAATTCGGGTGAATTTCATCCTATTGACGAAGATAGATATGTTTTGGACAAGGCAGATTGGTATCTTGAAGAAGATTTGCCTTTGATAAATCTAAACATAGCAAAAGAAAATGTGATTATCGGACAAAGGCTCGAAGATCCGAGAATTGAATATATTTTTGAGGTTTATGATATTTTAAGTCATTCAAATCCAGAGATACTTGCCGATATATCAGAATTCTATTTTGTTCGGAGTGATCTGTATTTTATCGATATGCGAAGTGGAAGCCGCATCATCCTTTGCACAGAAGAGATTCCACAACAGATTGAAAGATTTGTTTTTTTGAGAAACAATCAAGGGTTTACAAAAAATTCTACAATAGATTTACGGTTTGGTTCACAAATCGTTGTTAGATGATAATTAGTAATTAGTTATTACTAATAATTAAATTTATAAAAAAGGAGATAAAAATGAGTGAAAAAATTATAACAGCTGTTGATTTAGGTTCTTCAAAGATATGTGTAATCATAGCTTTATTGCATGAGAACAACAACAAATTTGAGATAAAAGGTGTCGGCACAAGTGAATCCAAAGGTATTGAAAATGGTCTCATTAGAGACTTGAGAAAGACTTCAGAATCAATCAGAGTTGCGGTAGAAAAAGCACAAGAACAAGCAAAAATAATCGCTGATAATATCTTTGTGGCGGTCTCAGGTCAGCATATAAGATGTAAAAACACAGAAGGTAGGGTTTCTATAGCAATTGGAAGCCAACCCAGCGTTATAGACCAATCGCATGTAGATGCTGTCATAAATGATGCAAAAAATTCTATTAAAAGAGATATTGGTTCTGAGAGACTTGAAATAATACACTGTATGGCACAGGATTTTGAGATAGATTCTCAAAAAGATATTTTTGACCCGACAGGAATGTCTGGTTTATCACTCACTGTCCATACTCATATTATTTTGGCAGAAACAAACCATCTTAGAAACATCAGAAAGGCATTTGAAATGGCAAGTTTGACAGAACCGACAATAGTTCTCGGCTCAATAGCAACTGCAGAATCAGTAACCAATGAAGACGAAAGAAGGCTCGGATGTATAGTCCTTGATATAGGTGAGGGAACATGTGAACTAATGGTTTATCATAAATCTTATTTAAAAACATATTTATGTTTACCCAAAGGAGGTTCACTCATAACTCACGACCTCGCTATAGGGCTTAGGACACCACCAAGTGCTGCAGAAAATCTTAAAATCGACTATGCAAATGCCTATCCTGCTGCTTTAAACAAAGACACAATGGTAGAAATAGAGGGTATAGGTGGGCGACAATCTACTATGAAACCTCATACATTGATCGCTGAAATAGTGCAAGTAAGATTAAATGAGATACTTGACAACTGCTATAGGAGTATACTTGCCAATTTCAGCAGACTCGATACACTTACAGCTGGTATGATAATGACAGGTGGAACTTCTCTGATAGAAAATATCCAGTATCTGATTGAAGACGAAAGTGGGTTCAATTTACCTTGTCGGATTGGATACCCTGACATTTTGCGACTAAGTGGAGCATATTCTACTCTCGATAATCCTATGTATTCCTGCGTAATAGGACTTTTGTACTACGGGATGAACTACGAAACTACAAACACAAAAGGACGAACAAGAACAAGAGGTTCAAACAAAATCTTTAGTAAACTTGGAAAATCCTTTAAAAATATATTTAGTAAAATTTCTGAACTATAGGAGGTTCAATGGAAATGATTTTGAAAACAGACTCGCTTTATTCAACAAAAATCAAAATCGTAGGTGTCGGAGGTGCTGGTGGCAATGCCGTAAATTCTATGATTAATTCTGATATTCAAGGTGTTGAATTTATAGCTGCAAACACAGACGCACAAGACTTGACGAAGTCTTTAACAAGTAGAAGAATCTACTTGGGAACAAAACTAACCAAAGGTCTCGGAACAGGTGCAGACCCTGATAAAGGAAGAAGAGCTGCCGAAGAATCGCTTGACGAGATAGAAGAAATGCTAATCGACACAAATATGCTTTTCATTGCTGCTGGAATGGGTGGTGGAACTGGAACAGGAGCTGCACCAGTAATTGCGAGAAAAGCAAGAGAAATGAAAATATTGACTTTGGGAATTGTCTCACTGCCTTTTGAATTTGAGGGGAAAGTCCGAAGCGTTAATGCCAGCAAAGGAATTCAAGATATTCAAGATGTTGTTGATACTTTGATTGTCATACCAAATAACAAGATGACACAAATTTATGGCAGATTGCCTTTTATGGAGGCTTTTAAAAAGACAGATGACATCATCACAAATGCTGCTCATGCCATCGCCGATATAGTCAATAGATCAGGCTTTATAAACATCGACTTTGCCGATGTGAAATCAGTGATGAGCGACTCTGGTTATGCTCTCATGGGTATTGGTATCGCAGAGGGTGAAGATAGAGCTATGAAAGCTTCAAAAGAAGCTATCAAAAACCCTATTCTTGCTGATATTGACCTGTCTGGTTGTAAAGGACTACTCATCAATGTCTCAGCAGGTAGCGACTTTATGATGGACGAATTTGATCAGATTAGTGAAACTATCACGAGTGAAACAGGAAAAAATGGAAACATTTTCATTGGCTTTACTCCAGATGATAGATTGGAAGGGATGATTAAGGTTACTATCATCGCAACAGGACTTTCACCTTCAGAGGCAATAAAATCTCTACCAATTGCAGAGATTAACACTATAAAGGAAACTACAAATTTCATAAATATCGAGATTCCTGAAAAAGATAAAGAGAAACCAAGTGTTGACGCTGAATGGGAAAAAATCAGGAAAAGAATAACTAAAAATAACCCTGTCCAAGAAACTGAAGAAATCAAACCGCAAGTTCCACCACCATTTTATAATCCAAGCGAAAAACTTTACAATGCTACAGATTTTAAACAAGGAGACCCACCAGCATTTTTGAAGAAATACTTTAATTGAAATGTTCTGCCCCCCCCACGAAGAATGAGTGGGGGGGGAAAATTTGAAGTTTTAGGTAAGCCGCTGCGACTAGAAGGTCGAACCATCAAAGCGATAACTTCCAACTGGGAACGCAGGCATCTTGCCTGCAAATTATGATTATTCCTAATTATTGCAGGCAAGATGCCTGCGTTCCCAGTTGAAGTTATAGAAGAGCATATTGAAATTTTTTTTCCTTTTGTACACTTGATTTGAGGCATCAAAAAAAATATTTTTGATCCGTGTGCCAAAAACTGACAGGTGTGCCCCTTAAGTATATATAGGGGGGGATGAAAATTGAAAATGAAAATTGGAAGATGGGTTATAATGACTTTTTGGGGTAAATTCATAGATACTTTCCCCAGTCCAAAAAAAAAGCGAGTAGCCGAAGCTACTCGCAATATATCTTGATTTGTTGATTTAAGACTAAAAAGCCATTTTTAGAGAAACTCTATGAGCTCCTGACATAAAGTCACTTTGTAGTCTGCCCATGTCAGTGTAAGCATAATCGATGTTGAATAAAGCCATCCTTGTAGGGACTCTTACTCCAAAACCAAAAGAATATGATGCAGCATCATAACCAATTTGGTATCCAGCTCTCAGAAAGAGGTTGTAGAGCATGTATTCTGCACCGACATTCCAAGTTTCCTTTCTATCTACAGAGTTGTCAAGCTGTGCTGAGACGATGAGATAGTCTGTATCAGTTCTTAAAACATCACCAACAATACCGAGAGAAAAAGTCATAGGAATGGGGAAATCTGAACCTGTATTGTCTTGATTGTCGAGTGGAGGCTTTACTGGGTCTTCAATATCGTATCCAACATCAGGACCAAAGTTTCTAAGTGCCATGCCAATAGTGATATTTCTGAATCCTGTATTGTATAGAGAGCCGACATCAAAAGCAAACCCCATCATATTATCTTCGGCAATCTGTTCATAGAGAAATTTTCCAGTGATACCAAAAGAAAATCTATCAGTGAATCTATTTGCATAAGAAAGTCCGAGTGCCATGTTTGTGGCGTGGAATGTTCTGCCAGTAAAAATATCATTTTCAGTAGTTTCATCCATAGGAGAAGTATGGAATACAGAAGCAAAAGTAGCAAAGTATCCATAGTTTGTTTCCATAGAAGCAGCGACGAATTCATGATAAGTATCAGCTACCCAGTTTGTATGAGAAATAAATACCTGTGTCTCGTATTTTAGAGCAATGCCTGCTGGATTCCAGTATACACCTGAGATGTCGTCTGTAACAGCGGTATAAGCTTCTCCCATACCAATAGCTCTAGCGTCAATACCGAGCTTTAAAAACTGCATCGAAGCGGTGCCACCTTTACCAAAGACACTAGGAAATAGAGTAGCAAAACAAAGAACAACGAAAATTATCGCAATTATGTATTTTTTCATTTTTCCTCCTATCTGATAACAGCAAATTTACCGACTTGAACTTCACCAGTATCGTGATTTTTCACAGAAAAGAAATACAAGCCAGAGGCAATAATTTGATTATTTTTTGAGAGAAGATCCCAAGGGTGAATACCACCAGAACCGATGGCTTCTTGAACTTCTCTACTGATAGAAATGACATCGTGCATTTTACCAGGATAATGTTCAAACTCGTCAACAAGGTCTCCCGCGAGGGTATAAATTTGGACATTTGCTCTGGCAGGTAAATTGAAGAACCATAATCTACGACTTCTGTCACCGAGTGGGTCTCCCTCTCTACTACCATCAAAGCTAGAACCTCCTCTATAGGGGTTTGGCACAACATAGACCTTTCTCATGTTTACTTCTGGAAGTGGTCCAGGGAAGTAGATGTCCATATTAGCGTCTCTACCAGTTTCAAGAGCTAAAAGTCTTTGGGCTGGTATTCCTCTACTCCAAGCAGTAGTAGAAACATAGTATTCTCTACCTTTAGGTAAGTTATTAATTTTTGAGTGGTAGTATCTTCTAGCGAGTCTGTTGTATCTTCTATCGAGGAATTCCTCGCCTACTTCTTCTGTTCTTCTATTAGACCTTTCCTCAGGTCTGACGACATTGTTTTGTCCGAGATGTCCTCTAAGAGGAATCAATTGATCTTCAACAAGAGCAAGATAAATGTCCTCTCTCATATCAGGGTGTTTAAAGAGTAGTTGGTTTTCTCTTTTTTGTTGGTCTGTTAAAAATGGTGGGACCGGAATAGGTAAGTGAGCAATAGCCTGTGCTTGTTGTGCAGTAACAGTATTGTAAATAGGTAATCCATAGATGATATCACCGACTTGAATAGGTCTTGGTATAAAGTCCTCACCTTGAGTAGCATAAATATGCCCTACACCTTCTAGATCGAGACCATAAAATTGTCCACCTAGCGAGATGTCATCAATAGTTATGATACCATTTTCTCCATTAAATCTATTTGGTAATCCTCTGTCATAACCGAGGTCTCCACCATAATTTATGTATCTATCTATATAATCTGGTTCATAATCTACTACGCCGAAATTGACTTGAAAATCAAGAAGATCCTGTGGAGTTTCTATTCTATCCCACATTTGTTGATTCATCCAAGATTCTCTATCACCTCTTCCAGAACGACCCCATAAAGTATATCCTTGGAAACTATGTCTTATTCTCCATGCTGTATACGGGTTCACAGAAGCACCTATTTGCCAGTTTGTACTTATATCTGGGCTAAACTGTGGAGGGTGAGTAGGATCCCAATTTGAAACATGAGAATCTAATCGAGGATCAGTGTCTTGCCAGCCAATTTGTGATCTGTCTACGATGATAAGGTCGAGAGAAAATTCTGAGCGGTTGTGCCAGAAAACATCAAGATTTATGACATTTGAACCGGGTGGTTCTTCTTTAAGCTCTGAAAACATAAGTGGGAATTGTGGTGGTTCAGGTGGTTCATAATGAACGAGAGTATCAGGTAGAACGACTTGATGAAGCTCTTGAGCCTCTCCATAAATGGTTTTTGCCCAACGAGCAGAACCTTTTAAGTCTTCGAGATTTTCACCAGGAAAGAGAGCTACCACAATTTTCATAGTTTCAAAAGGTCTTAAGTTCCAAGAGTCTTCAGTTTCAGTAGCATCTGGCTCGCCAATAGGTGGATAACCATTCATATCTCCAAAGAAAGCAAAGAGGAACCGTGTGTCGTTTGCTCTGTCTTGTTCCCAGTGCATTGTAGAAGATTCGAGCGATCTTTCTCTCATGTTAATGAACTCGTCACCTCTAGGGTTTCTCCCAGAGAGTAGCCAGTATTTTTCATTTGCTGTTTTCATACCGTCAGAAGGTGGAAAATAATCCCAAGGTCTGCCGTCTCTTGGCCCTGGGTTTGATAGTGAGTAAACCCAAGCAGCATAGTCAATTTTTTCTGGGTTTGGGTTTACAACTCTCGCACCTATCCAATGTGGAGTAACGGTAGGATAATTGAAATTGCGAGTGTATGCAAACTCCATATTGATTCCAGCGACATAACCTGAGACATCCTCGTTGTGCCTTCTATCTTGGTCCCACGACTGTGGACCAGTATCACAATCCATATAAATACCCATGACACAATTAAAAAGAGTGTCTCTATGGTTCATGTTTGTGATATTGAATTCAACATAAGTTAGATTTTTGATAAAATCATAAGACCATTGAAAACTCATTTGTCTAACACGGAGATTTAGTGGAACATGAGTATTACTACCAGAACCATAAACCCTATTAATTGGACCGTTTGCAGGTCCAGTAAAAGGGTCATAATCGTAATAGTAAGAAATATAGTCCTGTTCTGATACTGGAGCTCCGTCCTCATCTCTTAAGAAGTCATGGTCGTCATCGTGTATTTCGGTAAAATTGAATCTTTTTTCGAGAGGAAAAGTATTATCGGTGTATCCAAGGTCAAGGAAACCAAGTGGAAACCAGATATCGTATCTATCTTCAATGAGAGCAGTCCCTCTTGCTCCAAGCTCATGAATAAACCTACCAGTAAACTCATGGAAAGGCTGAGGGAGATGTAAACCATCCTCTCTGAGGTCTCTTCTGAGGGGAAATGTTCTTCCAATAGGGTCTTCATCTATCAAACCGTCTCCATCATCGTCAAAACCTCTTCTGTGTATTCTTGTAGAAGTTTCCATAATGATGTCGAGTCTATTGTTTTCTTGATAGCCAGGTTGAGTATTATTTCTTGGGTTCCAAGCTGGTAGTAGCTCGTAGATATTCCAGTATCCGTCAAAACCTATAGAAACAAGAGTATCAATGACAATTCTATGGTTTTCAATACCTTTCCATTCTGGGTGAAGTACTGGCACACCATCCACAATAATCCATTGAGTAATCATGTCAGAGTTGTTTTCGGGTGGCCAATCTCTCCAATAGAACTCATAGTTATTAACGTTTCTTCTAATTTTTTGAGCCCCGAACCAAAGTGCGCCTTGGAAAAGATAGTCAATACCACTTCCGCCTGGGTATTCAAGAGAAGGCCATCTATTTTGAGCACTTCCAGAGCCAAAGAAACCATAATTACTAACTCTAAGCCAAGCGTTTCCGACATTGTGATGTTTTGAAAGGTCGAGAGCTTTGGAGTCAGTTTCTTCTCCTGGCATCATAGCAGGGTAAGCGACGGCAAAAGAAAGCAACAACAAAGCAGTGAGCCAAAGTTTAGTTTTCGTGAAATAATTCATTAAAAATCCTCCGATTTTATTTAATTTTCGAGAGTAAAATTTATTGGTTGTGTAATCCAACAAGCGACGGGATTACCACCGTTTTTAGCTGGTTGAAACTGCCATTGTCTAACAGCAGCGATAGCTTCTTCATCTAATCCATTTGGTCCTGACATTAATGATTGTCGAACCTCAATAGCACCAATAGAACCATCAATTAAGATTTCGATATTTAGAATAACAGTACCTTGTATTCTTCCTCTACGAGCAAATTCAGGATAATTTGGAGCTACTCTCCTAATCACGACAGGAGCGTCCTCATAGACTACAAATCGTGGAGTTGTGCCGTGAATAGTTGGTGGAACGATAGTTTCAAAAGGGTCAAGTCTAGTGATTTCGATAGTTTCAATGATCATGATGTCATCGTCAGAGTCATCTTCGGCATCGACGATTTCGATATTCACTATAGGTCTTGCCACCTCTTCTGGTGGTTCTATTCTTTCTTGAATTTCAGGTAAAATTTCGATAGTTTCGAGAATTCTTTCAATAGACCTAAAATCCTGTTGGTCAATATCAGGAAAGACCATAAAAGTAAACATAATAAAAAGTATAGTCAAAGACAGACATTTATCATAATAACTACTTGCAATATCTTTCCAGTCAATTTTTGGTTCCATAATCACCTTCCTCTGAGTTTTGCTTCAAAAGAAACTCTGAGAGCGTTTGCTCTTCTCATTTGATTCATAATGTCCGCCATGATACCATACTCTGTATCGATATCAGTCCTAAAGCAAACGATGGTGTTGAAATCTTCAGCGAGTTTACGGAGCATAACACCCTCCACCATAGGAATATCGAGTATGAAATCATCAACAGAAATATTTCCATTTCTGTCGACATATACAGTTACAGCATGAATTCTGGGAATCTTGTCAATGCTTTCAGCTCTAGGTAGATTAACTCTCAATCCTCTTTCTTTGACAAAGACAGTAGAAACTATAAAGAAAATGAGCAAAAGAAAAGCAATATCCGCCATAGAACAAGTAGGTATAGCACCAACTACTTTAACACCTTTATTAATTTTTGCCATGAAACACCTCAATTTGTAGAAAGGTTAATACGCTCTGCACCTGCAATCCTCAGTCTATCGAGAACTTCAACCATAAAGACATATTTTCCTTGTCTGTCAGTTCTGAGCTGAAAAACCATTTCAGGATTTTGGATAATGAGCTGTCGGACTCTTATTTCAAGCTCTTGTAGTGAAACAATTTCGTTATTTACAGCAACTTGTCCCTCTCTATTGATAAGAATTCTTGTAAGGTTGTCCTCAAGTAGTCTAGCTCTTTGAGTTTCCTCTGTAACGGGTCCAGGTAAAACGATACCGAGTCCGTTTTTCATATCAAATCGAGTAGTGGATAAAAAGAAAATCAACAAAAGAAAAGCGACATCCGCCATGGAAGCAGTTGGTATCTCATTTTCATTTCGTTTTTTTTTAGGACGAAACATAGTATTTCTCCTTATTGATTTTCTACGACTGCTTCAATTATCTTGTCTGAAGTTCTTTGCATATCGAGGACAAGTCCATCAACCATTTGAAGTAAGACATTGTTTAAAAACTGGATAGGTATAGCAATAGCAAGACCAAACATAGTAGTGATAAGAGCTATTTTGATACCATCAGCAACAATAGTAGGGTCAACCTCACCTGCTCTTGCAATAGCATCAAAAGCTTCAATCATACCGAGAATAGTACCAAAGAAACCAAACATTGGGGCAAGGTTTATAGTAGTGTTGATAGCAATGAAACCTTTTTCAAGGAAAGCCATTTCTATTGTAGCAGAGTTTTCGATAGCTTTTTCAACGGCTTCTACACTTACATTTGCTTTAGTAAGAGCAGCCAGAGTAACCATTGCTACGGGTCCGTTTGTTTTGTCAGCGATATCCATAGCCTCTTTATATTTTTTTTCTTTTACAAGTGGCATGATTTTATTTAAAAAGGCGTTAAGATTTGTTTTAGCAAAGGACAAAGCGACAAGTTTCCAGATAACCATAGCTACCCCCCAGATAGTGAGGACAAGCATTGGCCACATGACCCATCCGCCTTCAATAAATAGAGAAACGAGGTAACCACCTACGAGCCTACGAGCAAAAGTTTCGAGACCTGACATTTGCTCGGTTTCAAAATTTAGAGTAGGCAAATCGATAGGAGTTTCAATGATTACATCATCCTCTATCAAAACATCATTAGCATCTTGTGCAGTCAGTCCTGTTGCAAAAAACAGGGTCAATATCAATATAAGTATTGATTTCATAAAATAGTTTTTCATTTATTACCTCCGTAGTATTTAGAAATTAAAACTAAGTCCGAAAATATAATTTCGGTTGTTATTTACATTACCAGGGTTTCTGGTAGTCATGTCGTGAATGTATTGTGTTTCAGGGAATACATAGTCAGGATAATTTGGTAGAGTAATGTCAGTTCCATCATAATAGGGTGAGCCAGTTCTTGGGTAGACATAGTTTACATTGTTCTTTTTAAACAAGTTTTCTATGAGTAGACTAGCTCTAATATATGTGGAGCCACCAGTATGGAAGTTTTTAGCGATAGAAAGGTTTGCATTAGCAGTACTAGGCATTCTTTCACTATTTGTTTCGAGCATGGTAGTAGTAGTAGTTGACATTGGAGTATAAGGTCTTCCAGTAGCAAAAGTGTAGTTTAAGCTGACAGAGAAGTCGTCAACGGGAAGTATCCAACTAGTGAAAGGTACCATGAATTCTTCTCCTCTGGCAACTCTAAAGATGGTATTGAAATTTAACTCGTGTCTGATGTCCCAGTCAAGTGGAAATTCTCTAAGTGAAGTATCAAAGTCTTTTCTGACGGTGCTAGAATTATTTCCGTTTGCCCAAGCGATAGAGTAATTTACACCACCTCCGATAAAGTTGAACATTCTTCTATTTACCGAAAAGTTTAGACCTCTGGCAGAGCCATAGTCTTCAGAGATGTATTGATACCATTCGACAGTAGATTCAGTTTCAGAGGTAAATTTTCTTTCACTGACATAGTTATACATATTTTTGTAATATGCGGTGATGTTTAAAACATAGTCGTCAGTGAGAAGTCTTTGTAATCCGACCTCATAAGTGATAGTGATTTGTGGTTCTAGAGCTGGATTTCCGACAGTAATGCCAGGATTTGAATAAGCGTCAACAGTATCTCTTGTAGTGAAGATATACCCCATTAGAGGAATTTGATTTTGGTAATTGTAAGCGAAGTGTATGACATCTCTTTCAGAGATAGGATGTGAGACACCGAGACGAGGAGAAAACATTAGCTGTGTTTTGTCTTCATCTTTAAAAGAGCTTTTTCTAAAAGTGTTGTCATCTTGTAGTATGTCATAATCATTACCAAGATGCCAGAGGTCCATCCTAAGTCCAGCATTTACTATCATGCCTTCCCAGTCCATACGAGTTTGAGCATAATAAGCAAATTGGAGTGGAGTTGCTTTATAACCGTCTCTGCTACCGTGTGAAGCTATAGCAGCAGCATAATAATCCTCGATGAGGTAAATATGGGTTTCGTTTCCTGTATCAGGGTCTTTGATAGTATAATCAGGAATACAATTATCAGCAAGGTAAGCTTCATATCTATCCCAGTAAATGCCGAGGAAACCGCCGAGTTGGTTTTTTTGGATATTGTGTTGAATAAACTCAAAACCTGTTTTAGCACCTACTATTTGGCTGACTTGATATTCATAATCGGCTCTAATAGTTAGCTGTGATGCTTCATCATCTATGTAGTTTGCCCAGATTGTGCCTGGTGGGTTAAAACCAGATATTGACCTCGGATCTGATAAGCCAAAAATGCTGTATTCCCAATTTCCTCTAGAGAGGAAACGACCATCATAAATGCCGTCATTGTCTGAGTCAATAGTACTCCAGCCATGAAAATCAGTTCCATTTTCAGGATTAAAATTCCAGGGAGTCATAAAAATAAATTCATTTCCTGAAATTCCTCTAGGTTTTTGGTTTACATTGTTGTGAAAATATGAGCCTCTGATTTGCATTGTTCTTTTAGCATCAAAGACATGGTCATAAGTAAACATTACTTGAGATTGTCGAGTGTCAACCTCAGCATAGTGATGAAGGGCATATCTCCATTGATGACTAAAAGGTATCCTATAATTTCTGTCACCTCTTAGAGCGAGAGTAAATTTTTGAGTAGGATTCATATTATAAGTAGTTTTTAGACTGAGATTGTATGAGTTGTTGTTTCTATTTCCAACCTCGAAACCGATATAAGCATCTCTGTCCTCATAAGGGTCATAAGGAGCGTATTGAGCACCTGATATGTATAAGAAGTCTTCATTTGGATTGCTAATATAATGCTCCCTAAATCTTGTATCGTCCCAAGCTGCAGCTCCATTTAAAAAGAAAGTGAGCTTTTGCCTAAGTCCTTGATTAAAGAAATAGACAGGAATAGGACCTCCGAGTGAAAACTTTACCTCGTCATAATTTGAACCATCAGTAAAGATATGGTCGGTCAGAGCTTCTACTCTACCCTCCCAGTTTTCTGTTCCGTCTCTTGTAACGATGATAATCATACCAGATTGTGCATTTCCGTATTCTGCGGTAAAACCACCAGTAACGACTCTCATTTCAGCGACCATATCAGTATCAATAGACATGGCTCGACCACCATCGACGGGGTCTGACACAGACATACCGTCAATAGTCCAGACGACCTCGTTTGCTCTACCACCTCTGACATTCAGTGAGCCATCTGGAGCTCGTGTAACACCAGCGGTCAAAGAAACAAGTCCCTCGATGTCGGATACAGCAATATCGGTGATAGTATCAGCAGTAACAGAAGAAACAGAGCCTGCTCTACCTCTGTCGATTAATTCCTCTCTTGCTACGACTCTAAACTCTTCCATTTCGACTGTTGCTCTTTGTAGAGCGATGTTTGGTAGTGTTCTTGTCTCATCGAGTGCTACTCTAACATTTTCGACAACATATCGAGCATAGCCAACAGAACTCACAATGACAGTATAAGTGCCTGGAGTAATGTTTATGATCATAAATCGACCTAGCTCGTCAGTAGCAGCCCCAATTTGGGTTCCTTGCAAAATCACATTTGCGTAGGCAACTGGGTTTCCTCTATCGTCTACTACTCGACCTGAAAGTCTCCCAGTAGTCTGAGCAAAGAGTGAAACGCCGAATATCACCAAACATAAAGTGAATAAAAGCAGTTTCTTTTGCATTCATCATCCTCCCTTTGGATAATTATTTTTTTTAAATATCAATTAGCTAAATTAGTGGGCTGAGAAAGGGTATTAGTGTAATTTAATCAAAAAAATAAAAAAAATTACACAAAACAAAAAAAGTCAATAAACCACTATTTAGCAATATAAACTCTGCAATTCGATACCAACTCCTACAATTTTTCACACTATAAGGTAAAGAAATTTTAACCTACAAAAAAAGTCAACTCTTTTTTCAAAAAGAGGTATAAATTTTTTAGCAATAAATTTTAAAACTTTATATATCAATAAGTTAAGACATAAAAAAAGTTTATTTAAAAGAAAAATCGAGAAAGACATTTTCTGAAAATTGTGCTTTTTCAATTTTACCTATAATAATACCATTAATTTCCTTTAAAATCTCAAGTGAATTTTGATACGAAGTGATGACCACAAAGCCTATGCCCATATTCCAGGCATCAAAAGCATTTGTAATAGAAATATTTCCTTTTTCCATGAGCCATCTAAATAAGGAAGGAATATCCCAAGAATTAGTGTCAATGTGAGCAGTCAGATGATTGGGGATAATCCTTTTTATATTTCCCTTCAGACCACCACCAGTGATATGTGCCATCCCATGTATCATTGTAGGATTAGCCCATTTTTTGAGAAGAGGAAAATAAGATTTATGAATTTCAAGTAGAGCGTCTTGTAAAGTAGAGTCGATATCTTTTATATGGGTGTCGAGATTTAAATTTAATTTATTAAAAACGATTTCACGGACTAAAGTATATCCGTTTGTGTGTAGACCTGTAGAAGGTAAACCAATAATCACATCACCCTCTATAATGTCCTGACCAGTGATGAGATTTGATTTTTCTACCAGTCCGACAATAGTGCCTACAAGGTCGAAGTCATCTTTTTGATAGATATCTGGCATTTCAGCCATTTCACCACCAATAAGAGCTAACTCATTTTCAATGCAAGCAGTAGTCATACCCTCGATAATATTTTTTACAAAGTCTATATTAAGATTTGAAATACCAATATAATCGAGAAAAAACTGAGGAATGGCACCCTGCACAAAGATGTCATTCACGCAGTGATTAACAAGGTCTCTTCCAATAGTGTCAAATTTATTAGCTTTTTTTGCTATGAGGATTTTAGTTCCAACTCCATCTGTGCTAGAAACGAGGATAGGTTGCTTCCAGAGATTTAAATCAAGATTGTAAAGCCCTCCAAAAGAGCCGAGTTCTGTCAATACATTCTTATTGTGAGACATTTTAACAATTCCTTTAATTTCAGAGACAGCTTGCTCACCAGCTTTAATATCGACACCTGAAGATTTATAATCCATAATAATCCTTTCTTTGTGTCCATTATTTTAAAAATAGGTTTTTTGTCAAATAAAATTTTGAAAAGTGATAACCATATTGTATTTAGGGCAGTTAATTCTTTTTACTAGAGCCTTATACTTTTTCTCATAAAAAAGGAGAATAAATTGTCATTCCTTACACATATCAAAGATATGTGACTCTTTATAGGCTGTCGCATAGCAGTGCAGCAACTCTGTCCCAGAGTTAAATTTCGCTTTGTCGATGTTTTCTGTAAATCTATATCACTTTATATTACAATAAGTTGTTTATTTATTCACATTATTAATGTCAACTCTGAGACAGAGTCGCTACTCATAAAACCTCATTAAGTAACAGCTTTTTTTATCTTATTGAGTTTCTTGATGTTATGACTTTATATCATTTAAAACAAACAAATCTATTTTTGTCATCTCTTCATAAGTAGCTTGTAAAACCTTAATTATTTTCTGATAATGAACTATATCATCATAAGATAACGCTTTTCCTTTTCTATCCTTGAGCCATTTTTGAGCTGGTTGGTAGCCACCGATATAAAAGTCCCAAGCCTCTTTGGGAACATTGTCAAAATATTGGGTGTCGTTGATGTAGACTTTGTTCTCCCCTCCTGCCCCACCCACAAATGTGGGTGGAGGATCGCCCTCCACATTTATGAGGGGAATTTCTCCCCCCACATTTATTAGGGGATTTTCTCCCCCTACATTTATTAGGGGATTTTCTCCCCCCACATTTATGGGGGGGGCAGGGGGGGGATCATATTTTACATACTCAATCACATTACTCCCTGCGACATTAAAACTCGCTATTTGATTGTCTGGAGTTACTCCTTCCAGCAGATGAAGTTTTCTGAGCTTACCACCTATTTTCACATAATGCCAAAACTCCTCTGCACTTTCGGGGTATGGCACTCTGGGGAAGTCTATTTTGAGAAACTCTTTGTATTTTTCTCTATAAGAGGGAGAATGTAAACGGGCGTAAATATAATCGAATATATTTATTGGGGTTAGTTCGTTATTTTCATCAGAAATTGTGTAAGAGAAGAATTGTTTTGTGTCGATGCTTGGTAGTCCTATAAATTTTGCAATTTTTTGGACGATAGCCATATTCATATTTGGTTCCATGTAACCATTTTCTTTATCTGGTTTTAGGTAAAGGGGTGCAAAATAATCTCCGCCTTGCATACCAGATCGTGACCAACTTCTAAAATCTATAATGTGATTTGAAACAAATAGAGGTGGTGATTCCTCAGAAAAACCTCTTTTGAATATCAAACCTACATTGGGTCCATTCATAAAATGACGCATGATTTTTCTTACACAGCGCCAGACAATTTTATCTTCATAAAAAATAAATCGATTGTCAAAAGGTCTATAACTTATTGGTGTTATAAAATCTGATAAATTATCTGTATTTTGAAGATTATTCCATCCGTCCATGATGTCCCATCCACCTTTTTTTACAACATTGAATTCTGCGTATAATAAATCAGGATTGGGTCGAGAAGATTTAAATTTTATAAATCTTTTTAAAAGGTCATCTTTATTTATATCTACCACAAAATCGTCATGAGCAGTAGTGATGCCTACTCCATAAACATGCATCAAATCGGATATTCTAAACCCTTTATCATATTCTTTTTTATCTTTAAAATCTTTTTGAGTAAAAAAATAATAAGGTTTTATGCTTTTGACCTTTTTAAATGGTATAGTAGAAAGATTATTATTTAATAAAAAATTAAATTTATCTTTTCTTTTACCATAAAGGTCATAGTGATAAATTTCAGTAAGTGGTGTCAACTTTCTAGTTGACGACTCTTCCCGAACTGGAAAGTTCGAGTTACTTTTTACAAAAATATTTATTGACACACCTTGTTTTATATTAAAGACATTTTCATCTTTTGAACCATCAGGAGTTTTTTCTTTTTTTAAGGTATTACCATGTAAATCAATGATGTAGATTTTATCAAAACTATTTAATAAATTCCAACGCATGCCTCTAAAAGTAGGATTATCCAGAAAACTATGATTTGTAATAAAAGCTAATATCCCCTCACCATTTTTTTCTATAAAATGCTGTCCAAAGCGTATAAATTTTACATAGTCATCATTGAGCCATTTAGCAGTTCTTTCTTGTAGTTTTGCACCAGAATGTTCTTTTTTATAATCATTTAAAAGTTTATTCATCCATACTCCACTATTTTGACTCTCGCCACTATAGGGTGGATTTCCGAAAACCACCATTACAGGAGTATCAATCTTTACAGAACCTGCTTCATCAGCCTCTTGTGAAAATAGCCTGTTTTGTCCTCTGTGCCCTTCGGTAAATTCATCAAGAGAATTAGTCAGAAATATCCGTAGTCTCTTTTCATATTCATTGACAAATCCTGTTTTTTCGAGTGTCCAGTTTAGATTGAGGTGTGCCATTGTATAAGGTGCCATTAGGATTTCAAAACCATTTAGTCGAGGTAACAGATGGTCGGAAACATAGCTTTGCCAAAGTCCTTGCTGATTTGAAAATTTTTGATGGATTTGTTTTATGGTTTCCACGAGGAAAGTGCCTGTGCCAGTGGCAGGGTCGAGGATTTGGACTTTGTGTAGCGACTGTGACTCTGACTTTCCAGTCGGAGATTGAGTGTTATTTTCTGCCGACTGGAAAGTCGGAGTTACTTCAGTAGTATCTGCTAACCCCATTGGTAGTTCAAAATCACTTACCAAAATGTCATCTACAGCTCTGACAATGAAATTTACTACCTCTGATGGAGTATAATAAACTCCTTTGTTCTTTCGTAGTGTGGGGTTGTATTCAGAGAGAAAATATTCATAAAAATGGATAATCGGGTCTTTGTCACCAAGCTCACCCATTACTGCGTTCATATCGGTAACTCTAAAAGATTCTGCTAAATCGTCAACAATCCAGCTGAACCTTGTATCTAGGTCAAATACTGCAATGTTTTGAAAGAGTTTTCGCAGGAATGGATTTGTTTTGGGTATCAGTTCTGCGGCGACTTTTCGGTCAAATTGTAGTGTCAACTTTCCAGTTGACAATTCCTCTCGAACTAGAAAGTTCGAGCTACTTTGTAGCCTCGCAGCAAACATACCATAAGTGATAGTCTGTGCATATATATCTGCAAAATCAGTGTTTGATATGTTTTTTATCAAATGCTCTTGAAATTCTTTTTTTTCTAAATGAAATGTGCAGGGATTAAGAGTGTCATTCAGTATCTTTTCTATTACTTCAGCCATCAATTTTGCCTTACTCGCCATGATTTTTGCAAGTTTTTGTGATTTGATGATGCTTTGTGGCTCTGCATTTGCAAAGGCATTTATGAAGTTTTCAAATTTAGCAAAGTTTTCTTTATGTAGCATCAACTTTCCAGTTGACGAATTATCCCGAACTGGAAAGATCGTGTTACATTCAGCAATCTGGATTGTTTCCACTCGCTCTTGTTTTTGGTAAAAAATAAAAGTCAAATAATCAGTGATGATGATATTATCGAGAGCGTTTATGTATCTATCAATTTGAGCTTTATTTTGCTTGCTATTTAGGTTACTACCTATATCTTTTGCCTCGATATAACAAACAGGAATATTTGCCCTTGTGATGATATAATCAGGTGATCCGCAGTCGATTCGGCGAGGTTCATTGATTACTTGTATTAGAGAACTCAGTTCTCCATTTTCTGTCAAAATACTTTCAATCAGCTTCTTTAGAGCTGGTCTATAGCTATGCTCAGTTGCATTGCCTGTCTGATATAGTTGATTAATTTCTTTTATGTAGTCTGTAAAAATATTCATTTTACTTTGTAATTTATTAAACTATTCTTGTTTAGGTTTAATTTCAGCTAATGTTCTGCCATCTTCTGTTTTCCATGCTACCCATCCGTTTGATGAATTTCCAGTAACATAAGCGGCAGCAGCTGATGGAGTAGCGAAAAACACATCATCGAGTAATACTCCATTAACATCAATATTTGCTTCATTTCTTGCATTAACTATTTTATCACCAATTGTATCAGTTGCTGATAGAGAAATACTACTACCTTTCAATACTACATACCCTTCAGAAGTCATTTTACACATAGCTACAGTCGTTTGCCCACTTTTTTTATTGTTTCTTCTTAAATATAAGATTTGTTCGACAGTTTCTTCTATCTTTTGAATGATGTTTTGAGGTGGTGTATTTTGGCTTTCGTTTTTTTGATTATCTGACAAAGATTGATTAATAATAATCTGCTTTTTTATTACTCTTTCTTCAGCAGGAGCAGATTTCAATCTTTCGCTTACTTTATCACTGATAATAGTGTTTAGAGCTTTTTTCGTGATAATCTTGAACATACCAAAGGATTTTTTTGACATTTTCTCATAACAAGCATTCTCTGTAAGGTGCTTTACAAAGTTCTCATTTGGGTCGACCAATTGATTGAGAAGGTAGTCTTTTATCTCTCTAATATATTTCAATTCTGAAGCTACAGATACAATTTCATCTGCATTGAAAGCTAATTTTGTAGATCGTTTTAGAATATCGATGGTATGTTCATCGATATTTTCTATTGTAAACTGCAAAAATGGTTCTTGATCCATTATATTAGGTTTTACCGTGTCTGTATAGAACCTATACTCGTATCCATCGGTTAAAATTCCAATCTTTGCATCAGTTGAATTGAAATAAAACAACAATTGCTTTTCGTTGTCTGCATTTAATTTACCTTTGAGCTTTTTGGCTTCTATCAATATAATTGGTGTGTCATTTTGCATGATTGCATAATCAACAAAATAGCTTTTATCTGACCCAAATCCTGTCGAGTATTGAGTAATAACCTCGTTTATGTTTCCAACATCATATCCCAAAATCAATCTAATGAATGGGTCAATAAGCGAATATCTTGTGTTCTCTTCATTGAGAATTTTGTCCTTATCCTCAAAATATCTTCTCTTTATTTGTTCAATAGCTTCAAACATGATAAACTCCATAAATACTTCTGATACAAATATTTATTTTTTAGTAAATTTGTCAAACATTTTTTAAAAAAGAGATAACTATATTGTATTTAAAGAAGTTATCCTTATTGGAATTACATTAAATATTCATACTCTTCCATTTTTTCAGGAATTTTACAATGACTTGAAAATACTTGATACAGCTTGTTTTAAAGGAGTTTAAAAGGAGGTTGGTGGCAATATCTCGGAGATACTCCCACCAGCATTCTTTCTAAGAGGTAACAAACCCTTTATAAATGCCATTTCAAAGGACATGGAAAGGAGGATGGCGGCAATATCTCGGAGATATTGCCGCCAGCCTCCTTTCGGCACCCTTTGAAACCCGCTTTAAATCAGGGTTTTTTGAAAAGGGAATAAAAAGATTTTAAAGAGAACGCATTAATAAACTCTGAAAAGGTAGCAAAGTAGTCTCGCCGTTGAAAATAAAACTATATGATTCTGTAACTGATTATATTTAAATTAGATATGATTTATGTTATATGAGAATCACAACGGCGAGACGCCGTTGCTACCTTTTCGGAGTGGGGTCATTTATGGTTCGACGGCTCTGGTATTGGAGACTCCCTGATAACTTCATATTTTTAGGGAAAATCTCAGATAATTACTAAAAAAATTACAGAAGACCTTTTTAATTTTCAGAAAAATGTTGACAATTTACCCTCTTTATAATTTCTTGTTTTTCCATAAATAAAAACACGGAGAAATATTTTATGAAAAAATCATTATTTATCCTTTTAATCATAGTCTTTTCTATGAGTTTATCGGCGAGTATAATAATACTCGATTCTACTCCTCAGCCTGAGCATGATGCAGTTCCACAAGATAAAGATTTACCTCTTGACCTTGAAACAATCTTAGAAACTGAAATTGAGAATCTTTTACCAAGACTTGCCCCACCAAATCCACCTATCAGACCAGTATCAGAGTTTGAACAGATGAGTGGAGTCTTGATTCGTTATCCTCTGGGTATTCCTGTGCAACTCGTCAGAGAGTTTTCGCTTGAAATTAGAGTCGTTACAATCGTGGCAAATGCAAATGTGCGGACACAAGCAACCACTGCCTTTAACAACGCCAATGTAAACATGGACAATGTCGAGTTTATCCTCGCTTCGTCTGATTCCTTTTGGACACGCGACTATGGTCCCTGGTTTTCTTTTAGCTCTGACGGGACACTTAATACTATTGACTTTACCTACAATAGACCTCGTCCAAATGACAACGCTTTAAACAACCACTATGCTGCTTACGACACTTTATCCATATACCATTTGGGACTAGTGCATTGCGGTGGAAATTATATGAGCGATGGTATTAGGATAGGAGCTTCCTCTCATATAGCCTATACAGAAAACGGAAATAATAGCACTCTTGTAAATCAAAGAGTTCTTGAATTTCTCGGTATTGAGGAATATCATGTAATGCTTGACCCAAATGACACATATATCGACCATATTGACTGCTGGGCGAAATTTCTTTCACCAGACACTGTCATATTGCGTTCTGTGCCTACAAACCATCCACGCTATCAAGCTCTGGAGCAAGTAGCAGAATATTTATCAGCTCAAGTATCAGCTTGGGGTCGAAATTTCAATGTTGTGAGAGTTTATACTCCAAACAATCAACCCTACACGAATTCGCTAATACTAAATGATAGAGTGTTTGTGCCTATTATGAGCACCAATCCATCTCAAAATGACCTCGCTGCACTCCAATCTTACGAAGATGCTATGCCGGGTTACACTATTGTAGGTGTGCCAAATTCTACTAACAATCCCTGGGTAGCAACAGATGCCCTGCATTGTCGTGCAAAAGAGCTTGCAGAAAGAAGGATAGTGTATATAGACCATTTTCCACTTGCTCGTGAAAATGTTTATGAAGAGGAAATAAGTATCTCAGCGACGATTTCATCTTTTACTGGACATGCTCTAAATCCAGACTCTCTTAATGTTTATTATAGGATAAATCAAGGTCCTTTCCAAAGTAGCATAATGACTCCCACAGGTATCACAAATGAATTTTCTACCTCTATCAGTGGATATGCCCCAGGTGACACTCTTTATTATTATGTCCGTGGAGTCGACCAAAGCGGTAGAGCTACCAATCACCCCTATATAGGAGCACCTTGGGCTCATTGGACAGTATTTACAGGTGATGAAATACCACCTGAGATAACTCACCATGAGATTATAGAATTAAGCTCTGATGTGATGCCTGTCCTTATCTCAGCTCAAGTTACGGACAATGTCGGGGTGAGCTATGTCGCCTTTGAATACGCAAAAAATGACACAGAGCATACTTACATTCATGAAATGGTATTGTCAGAGGATGGTAGCTACACATTTTTATTTGACACTTCTTTGACTGGAGTTTCTACTCTTTTTTATCGCATTAGAGCAATAGATGTATCAAATCCACCCAATGAGGCTTTTTTACCTCTTGAGGGCTGGTTTTCTGTCAATGTAACACATCCTACTCATCCATTAATAATTCATACAGAAATCACAGAAATTGACCCTGTTAATATGCCTTTACATATTTCAGCTCGTGTAAGCAGTGAAAATGATTTAGCTCATGTCTTTTTTGAATATAATCTAAATGGTATTACTGACCCCATGAGTCTTGAGATGGATTACCTTGAAAATGATACTTATGCTTATACACTTGATATATCTTTAGTAGGCGTCCATGAGATACATTATCGGATTAGAGCTATTGATTCACAAAACCCACCAAATGAAAGTGTTTTGCCACAAGAAAATTGGTTTATCATTAGGGTGCTTGGAGCTGCGGGACCTACTATATTACACGACCCCATTACAAACATAAACCCAGAAATTATGCCACTGCTATTTACTGCTGAGGTTAGAGACGAAATTGGTGTAGGTCTTGTCCTTTTTGAGTATTTTACAGATTTAAACGGTGATGTTGTAGAAAGAGAGATGACAAATACAGTGGGCGATACTTATACATTCTTACTCGATATCCCACTTGCAAATATACATGAGTTTTCCTATCGCATCAGAGCCTTTGATACAGCCTATTTCCCCAATGAAAGTGTTTTACCTATCGAGGGGTGGTTTGTGGCTACTGTTTCGGTGTCTGAGGGCGATGATGCTGAGGATTTGAGACCACTGCTGGTATCTTTATATCCTAATCCTTTTAATCTGAATGTGGAAAGTTCATTAAAAATAGACATTTCTACTGATAGTTCTAATGTCATAAAATTGTCTCTCTTTAATATCCGTGGACAAAAAATTAAGGAAGAAACAGTGTCTATAAACAAAAATGACATAAACACTATAAATTGGGATTTAAGTAGCCATAATCTCTCAAGTGGTCTCTATTTCATCAGATTTGATGATGAAGCGACAGTCTTGATGAAAAGACTGGTGATTTTGAAGTGAGAGACAATGGATAATTGACAATGGATAATGGATAATGGATAATGGATAATGGATAATGGACAATGGACAATAGATAATTGACTATTCTCTATCCCCTACCACCTATCCCCTATCCCCTGACAAACTATGATAGATTTTGACAATGTCTTTAAAGTATACGAAATTACACAGCATATAAAGCACATACTTGAAAAGAGTGTAGGGCAGTTGCAGATAGAGGGTGAGGTGTCAAACCTTGCTCAACCCGCCTCTGGTCATCTCTATTTCAGTCTCAAAGACGAAAAGGCTCTTATTAAATGTGTGTTTTTTACTGGGTATGGTAAATTTCTTGACTTTATCCCCAAAAATGGTGATAAAGTAGTAATCTCTGGCAAATTGACAGTTTATGAGCGAGATGGGCAGTATCAGATTTTGGTGTCAAAGATACATCCTTTTGGTAAAGGTCTTTTACATACTCAGTTTGAAATGCTAAAAGAAAAGCTCAGAAAAGAGGGTCTTTTTGATGTTGCTCATAAAAAGAAACTGCCTAAATACCCAAGAACGATTGGCATCATCACATCAGAGACAGGTGCTGTGTTACAAGATATTTTAAACATCATATCGCGCAGGTATCCCCTTGACATTTATCTCTTTCCCGCTATTGTCCAAGGTAGCGAAGCTGCTAAGAGTATAATAGAGAGGATAGAGCAGAGTTCGGAGTTCGATCTGCCCCCCCCACGAAGTATGAGTGGGGGGGGAAGGGGGGGGCAAATCGATGTCATCATCTTATGTCGTGGTGGAGGTTCTTTTGAAGACTTATTTTGTTTCAATGATGAGGCATTGGCGAGAGCAATTTTTGCTTGTCCCATACCTATAATCTCTGCTGTAGGACACGAGACAGATTTCACTATTTGTGATTTTGTTGCCGATGTGAGAGCAGCGACACCGAGCGAGGCAGCTGAAATTGCTGTGCCAAATAGAATGGAGCTTAATATCACTTTGCAAAATAAGAGAAAACAACTAAACTCTATTGTGTTTTCAAGATTTCAATCATACAAAAATATCTTTGTTTTAAAAAGGAAAGAGCTAAAGGAAAGGCATCCTCAGAGCTTGATTTTAAAAAATAAACAAGCTCTCGACAATTTTACAATAAGGCTTGAAAGATACAAAACTGCCTTTGAAAACATAAAAGCAAATCATCGTTTTGAAAGTGAACGATTTCAAAGCAGATATCAAAGCACTTTAAAATCTCTTTTATCAAAAAAATCTTTGTCATTAAAATCATTTAAAGAAAAACTCGATTATATCACCCTGAC
>Ga0099364_10001349_pt1 | contig 40672 bp, 31 predicted proteins | sample TergutTh196P3_FD_73070 | JGI IMG/M metagenome (GOLD analysis project Ga0099364, IMG submission 73070) | Microcerotermes parvus P3 segment gut microbial communities from Pointe-Noire, Republic of the Congo - Th196 P3 | ecosystem: Host-associated > Arthropoda: Insects > Digestive system > Gut ...
AAGGAGGTGCCCCGAAGGGGCGGAGGAATTTTGCGCGCGAGCGCATGAGGCCTGGATCGTTCCGCTTCGCCGCGAGAAAAGAACAGCGTATCACTAAAATTGTCTGAAAAAGCCAAAAAATTAAAATACAAAAAACCTCGCGTCGCCGCGAGGTTTTTTGAGGCTTTCAGATACTCAGAACCAGCCCTCGTTTAGGTTTTGCCAAACGAGCCGCACGGATTTTCCGTTGGGCATCAGCAGATAGGTCTCCGGTGTTTTGATGCTCATTGTGGCGCCCTTCGCCAGGGGCTTGAAGCCCTTTTCCTTCAGCTGGTCGATAAACAGCTGCGCCATTTTTTTGTCCTTAAACTCAATGGTGGCGTCCATGATCACGTTTTTGCGGGGGCTGGAAAGGAAGTCGGTGCAGATGGACAGCACCTTATAGCCGGGCGCCCACCAATAAGGGCCCTCATCGCCGGTTAAATAGGGAGAGGGGCGGGTGAACAGTTTTTCGCCTTTATTATAAATCGTATATTCCAGGTTCAGCCAGTCGTTCTGCGAAACGGGGGCGTTGTAATGCTCAATGATAAATCTCTCTGACTTCGTATAAATCCCGATTTCGCCGCCGGTGGCCAGAAACAGACCGTAGCCGCCCTTCCAGAGCTGGATCAGCCAGTCTCTGCCCTCATAGTTGAACTTGCACCGTATGGTGTCCGCCCAAACATTGACCACCCAGGGAAACACGTCGTATACCTCGTTGAAGCCGAGCCCCCACTGGAACACGGGCTTCTGGTTGATGATGGTGAACTGGTACGGGTCAAATATGAAGCCCAAAAAACCAAAGTTGCGGAAAAAGAAATCGACCATCGTGCGCAAAATCCCTGGCCCGCTGTTGGCCTGCTGGGCAGTGGCCGAGGCCGGGGCTGCGCTGACGGACAAAGACGGCGCGGATACGCCCAGGAGCATGGCGGCACACAGCACGGTACACAGAACGCGGGTCAAAGCGTGTCGTTTCATGATCATCTTTCCTTACTATACTATTATATACTATTCTATTTATATAAGCTTAAAATATACTGCTCTATTTATATGAGCTTATTATATAAGCTTAAAAAAAGCTCATAATAATATCCGGAAGATTCAAGAAAACCTTGATGATTCCGAGCGCGTAGGAAAACGCGGTAACAAGCAAAGACCCCGCGGTTAAAAGCAGCACCAACACTCACCTCCCGATCCTATTTTTGCGTCATGACGGCGCCTCTTAATAAAAGAGCTTTGAGAAGAATTCAAACAGCATGTTGATGATCGCGGGATAGATTGTGGTGATTCCGAGAACGCCGATCAAAAACGAAAAAAGGGAAGACAGCAACGCCAGCAATACCATTTTATTCACCCTCCTGTTCATATTTCATTTTTTGCATTATGGAGTGTACCAGATTCCGGCAGAAAAGTCAAGCGGATTTTGAAAAAAGCTATTTGTTTATCTCGCTGAAACACAACCCCGCCAACCGTTTGCCGCCGGCTGGCGGGGTTTTTGACGCGCCTTAACGAGCAAGCTTAGCGAATCAGCCAAGCTTTATCATCAGAAAATCACTCTGCCCGAAATGCAGGGACATGTCATAGGATGACGAGTTCCACAGCAGAACGCTGACGGTATCGCCCGCCTTCAAGGGCACCAGTTGGTTCCAGGAAGCATTGTAGCTTTCGGAGGCCACCGAAATCCCCACCCTCGTGCCGTCGGGCCAGCAGATCGGATTGCCGTTTCTCGCGATGCGGAAATACAGATCGCCCTGACCGGCGGCGGAGCCGACAAACTGGAGATTAAACGAAACGAGATAAACGCCCTCCTCCTTCACCTTGAGCGTGGCATTGGCGTTATTGGCCACAACGCCGGCGCAAGGGCACATGAGGCTGTCGAACTGCGCCAATTGCCGTTGGGTACCCGCCGCGGCGCTGACATCCGCGCTGCCGCCAAACAGGAGGCCGCCATAGGCCAGCGACACCGGCTCAGGAGGCTCGCCGGGAGGGCCGGTCTCGCCGGTTGGCCCCGTTGGGCCGGTGGGCCCAGTTTCACCGGTCTCGCCCGTAGCGCCCGTTGGGCCGGTGGGGCCAGTCTCGCCAGGCTCGCCGGGTTCGCCCATAGCGCCCGTTGGGCCGATTTCGCCAGGCTCGCCGGGCTCACCAGTGGCGCCGGTCGGACCGGTCGGGCCGGTGGGACCAATCTCGCCAGGTTCACCGGGTTCACCTGTTGCGCCGGTCGGGCCGGTTGGGCCGGTTGCGCCAGGTTCACCAGGTTCGCCAGGCTCGCCGGGTTCACCGGGTTCGCCCGTTGCGCCGGTTGCGCCGGTTGGGCCGGTTGCGCCAGGCTCGCCGGGCTCGCCGGGTTCACCGGGTTCGCCCATTGGACCCATGGGGCCCATTGGGCCGATTTCTCCTGTGGTAATAGGGCCAAGATTCCTCCAATACCCTTCGACGCGCGCTATGGAGGAAAGCGTCCACACATAGAGCTCGCCGTCGACCAGAAAAGCGTCGCCGGGGTTCCCGGTGGGATGCGCCTCGATGAATTGCTCAAAAGTATCATAGGAGCCCAGCAGCTCAATGCCCGCGCCAGGCTCGCCGGCAGGCCCCGCCGGGCCGGCAGGGCCCATGGGGCCTCTGACAATGCAGCGGCAGCCAGGGGGCGGGCAGCAATTATTGTTGCATTTTGGATTGCAGTTGTACATATCTTTATCTTTCCTTTCAGCTAGCTGAGGAGGTACGCGGTACTGTCCTCATAGACAAAATATGCGCACTGAATCGTTTTTGTTCTGCCCGCAAAAAAATCTATGCTACTCCCGCGCGAACAACTCCCGCACCAGCCACCAATTTTGCGGGAACGGGTAATTTACCGTCCAATAGCAGATGCCGCCCACATGGAATTCGTTCACCAGCGAAAGCTTGGCGGCAATGCTGCGGGCGTCCTCAAACCAGACCACGTGCTCCCTGCCGTCCTCCGCGCTGTAGCGGAACCAGGGGGTTTGCGCCTGTTCGTCGAACTGGATCTGCGAGCCCCTGCTTAAAGCGATGCGCAAGGCCTCCATGTTGGTGACCACCCGCGCGCGGCTGCCGGGGGCAAAGGGCAGCGTCCAGTCATAGCCGTAATTGGGGATCCCCATGAGGATCTTTTCCCGGGGGATGCGGCTCACGGCGTATTCCAGGGTGCGCCGCACCTCGTTGACGGGCGCCACGGCCTGGGGCGGCCCGCTCTGATAGCCCCACTCATAGGTCATGAGAATCACGTAGTCGCAGTATTTTCCGTGGGCGGCGTAGTCGATGCCCTCAAAGAGCAGGCCGGGCTGATCGTCGCGCTGCTTCGCCGGAACGGCCGTGCTCAGATCGAAGCCCGCGTCGTGGAGCCAGGCCCGCGCCTTGGCCAAAAAGCAGTTGTAGGCCTCGCGGTATTCCCCGGGCACATACTCAAAGTCCACGTCCAGCCCGGCGTAGCCTTTGGCGCGCATCATCTCCAGGGAGCTTTGGATCAGCTGGTTCTGTATTTGCGGGTCGCCCAAAACCGCCGCCGCGAGCTCGGACGAAAAGCCCTCGGGATCCCGGAGGTTCGTGATCACCAGCCGGGGCCTTACCTGGGCCGCCTTCGCCTGGTTGACCACAGGCTGATCGTTGTTCATGGGGTTGAGCGTGCCGTCGGCATTGACGGTGGCGCTGAAGACATTGAGAAGCTCCAGGCGGGGCAGCGTATCCCGCAGCACCTCCTCCCGGATGCTGGGGTAGGCGTAGCCGCCGACGACAATCCTTTCCCAGGGCTCCTGCGGCAGCACGCCGGGCAGGATGAGCGACTGCCCTTTTATGATGAGATCGGGTGTTTCAAGGCCGTTGGCCCGGATGATCGACTCGGGCGAAATGTTGTTTTCCCGTGCGATGCGGAACACGCTGTCGCCCGGACGGACGGTGTAGATGAACATAAAGCGAAATCCCCCTTTCGTTCATGGGTATGAGAAAGGGGGATGGGATTATACATTAACGCTAATCATCACAGGGAAAGCGGCAGGCACCCAGCAGCCGTTCCGCGTTTCCGCCCAGCATCAGCGCGGTCTCCTCCGGTGAAGCGCCCAGCTGGCGCAGATAATGCAGCTCGTCCGCGGGGTCGCTCCAGGGCTGGTCGCTTCCGAACAAAATCCTGTTCGCGCCATGGGCCTCAAGAATTTCCTTTGCCCAGGGCAGCGGCAGACGTCCCGCGCAGTAGGAGCTGTCGAAATAGATCTCTCTGCCGCACAGATGCTCCAACACCTCGCGCCAGAGGATGTAGCCGCCGAAATGCGCCGCCACCACGGGCGCGCCCTGCCACTGGGGCAGAGCCTCGGCCAGCGCGGCGGGCGTGCAGCGCACCGGTACCGGCATGCCGATATCCGCGCCAGCGTGGAACACGGTAATCAGGCCCAGACGCGCCGCCTCGCGGTAGATGGGGTATACCCGCGGCTCATTGACGAAAAATTTCTGATATTCCGGATGAAGCTTGATGCCCCGCAGCCCGGCCTCCTTCAGGCGGCGCAGCTCCTCCACGGCGTCAGGCGCGTCGGGATGCACCGAGCCGAAGGCGTACAGCCCCGGATGCGCGTTGAGCGCGATGGCGAAATCGTTCACGGCGCGCTGCTGCCTGGGGTTGGTGGCAATATTCAGAGCCACCGAGGCGCCGATGCCGGCGCGGTCCATCGCGGCCAAAAGCTCCTCCCTGGTGCCGTTGGTGAACGCGGCGCGCGCGCCGCACTCGTCCATCAGAATGGGCATGGCCTTCCCGGCGATGCGCTGGGGAAAGCAGTGGGTGTGAAAGGCGATCACCCATGGTTCAGCGGGGCGGCTGTTTTGATCCGGCATGTTGTACGCGTTCCTTTCTGGTATTGACAAGCTATTCTAGCATCGCCCCGCGGTTTTGTCAATAATGTCTTTACAAAAATTTAATCGTGTGATATACTAAAGCGTGAAGCAGCGCTTACGATGAAGGAGAAAAAGAAATGAAAATGCGTGTAGCCAAATGCAAAGCGACGGCGGCAATCCTGAGCCTGAGCCTGATTTTACAGCTTTTTCCAATGAGCCTTGCCTCGGCCCCGGTGCGGGAGGCGCTTGACGCTGGCGGGGCCGCCCTTCAGCCAGCGAGGGCCTTGTCCGGGGCCATCGCTTCGGCGGAGGCGGAGCTGATCCCTTATTCGCCTATCACGGCGGAGGTTGTGGAGTTGCGCGGTGAATCGGAGAAGCATTTTCGCCGTGCGGACGGTACATTTTTGGCCGTGAGCTATGGAGAGCCGGTGCATTACCTTGATAAAGAGGCCGGCCAGTGGCAGGAGCTTAACACCGGCTTCGTGGTGGAGCGCGATGAGGCGGGCGGAGAGGTCTACGCTGTCACGGCGCTGCCGAACCCGGTGCGCCTGCCGGAGAGCTTCGACGAGGGCCGCATGGTCACGCTTGGAGCGGGAGAATTCGAGATCGGCTTCGGCGTAAGCAGTCTCAACGAGGGCGTGAATTGGACCGCCCGCGCGGAGCCGCTTGCCGCGGAAGATACCCTCAGCGCGGCAACGCCGTTGATATCAAAAGAAGAAGCGCCCGCGGCGAAGACCGAAAGCGCCGTCAGAACGCAGGACGAGGCCGCCATCGCGGTGGAGCCGCAGGAATCGGCAGCTGCGTACGCCGACGTTTTCGAGGGCGTGGATCTGGAATACTTTATCTCGCCGGGCAAGCTCAAGGAGAGCATTGTCGTTAAACAGCCGGGCGACGCATACCGCTATATCTTTGACCTGTGGCTTGGCAATCTAATTCCCGAGCCCCAGGAGGACGGCTCCATTGTGCTGCTGCACCCGCAAAACGCGGACGAGCTCGTCGCGGTGCTCGAAGCGCCTTTTATGATGGACGCGGCCGGGGCTTACAGTGACGCGGTAACGCTGGAATTGGTTGAGCAGGACGGCTTTTACCTGCTCACCGTAGATGCTGACCCGGTCTGGATCAACGCGGAGGACCGCGTCTGGCCCGTATTGATCGACCCGACCGTGACGGTGCTAAATATACGAACGGAAAGCGCCGTAAAAATATCCTTTATCAAAACCGATTCAGCCACGGCAAAAACCGTTGGCCGGGATGACGACGACGCGCAGAATCAGCTGTGCCTGAGCAGGGCCTACCTCCAGCTTTACTTGCCCACGCTGCCCGCGAACAGCACGCCGATTAAGGCCACATACGCGGCCACGCTTGTGAACGGCTACGCGCAGACGAGCGCCGACCCGTCGTACCGGCTTTACGCCTCCCCGAGCATTCCCACAACCTGGTCAAGCCAGCCCTTCGGGGACAGCCCAAACTCCTTTTTGAGCAGCAGCGAGCTCTTGATTGACTACGCGGAATTCCCGGCCGCCTCCGGAGCGTCTTTTCCCGTTGAATGGGATTTCACCAGAATCGCGAGAAGCGGCTATGAAAATGGACAGACTTTTGTCGATCTGATGCTCTGTAAGCAGGATGAAACACAGGAGGGATATCTCTCGTTTCCCACCTCCGTCACAGATTACGGCAGTATCACCGTGGCCTACACCAGCAACTACGGCCTGGAGGACTACTGGTCCTATGAAACCCTTGACCTGGGCCGCTCCGGCACGGTGAGCATCAATCATTATAACGGCTCGATGACCTATGAGCATATAGATTTTGAGATAGGCGGCAGCCGGCTTCCGTTCGAGCTCAAGCACATACATACCGGAGTCCGGCCATACAACAAGGTTGCTTTCAGCAGATTCAGTGATGGCATGGAAAGCGCCTGGGCAAAGCAGCCTTTTTCTATGAACATCATGGAATACCTTGTGAAGTCAGGTGATGATTTTATATTGGTTGATGGCGATGGAACGGAAAAGATTTTTAAAAGAACGACGCCTTATTCATTTTATTACACATGTGAAGATGATGAAAACTTGTTGCTGACATGCACTGGGATTCCCATTATTCTCGAAGACGGACAAGGCACGAAAAAGTATTTTGGATATGATCAGACCAGTTTTAATGAATATGAGGGATTTACATTACGTCTCAGCGCGTGTTATCAATTGTTTCGCATTGAGGACGCCAATGGAAACGCTTTAAGAATCTATGAAGGAGGTCAGAATCAGTATACAATTGATAATGAAGAACATGTTTTCCACTATTTTGATGTGCTTCGAAGATTAACTGACGCCGCCGGACGTGAATATACGTTTGAATACTATCATCTTAACGTCATTCAGGATAGCTCCGGTGTGTGGAATCATACTACAACCCGTGCTTTGAACGCAATTGTTGACCCGGCAGGCAAAAGAATTGAGTTCGACTCCAATTATCACGACAACACGAATCCCAACAAGCAAATGACCATCACCTATCCTGATGGAAGAACAACGCATATCGAAACCAGCGGAAACATTTTTAATGTTTCTGGTGGCGACACAAAAGCAGGCTCGCGCATTGACCGCATTGAAGCCGCTGACGGCAGCGAGGCTGTGTTTACATATGCATCCAATGATCCATTGAACAATCAATTCCAGCGCGTCATCAGCTATCAGCACCTCGGCCCGGAAAAGGCAAACAACACCCGCGATATCCTGGAGGAAAAGCATTTCAGCTATCAGAGCGGCGCGACAAAAGTAACGGATGCGCTGACCTCAGACTATAACAGCTACATCTTCGACTACGTCGGCCGCGTAGTGAATTCATGGGATCAGGATTACCTTACAACCTATACGAAGTATAATTCCGAGGGGAATCTGAATCACAAGGTCAGCACGGTCTCAGAGCCGCAGCCGCTGCTGCGGAATCTGGCGCGAAATCATAGCTTTGAGTTCGGCGGCGGCTGGACGCCCGATCCGAGCAACACCGGGATCGCGGCAATCACCGATACACAGGCCTTTTCAGGTGAAAAATCCATGCAGCTCAGCAATCCCGCGCAGAGCACGACAGCTGTTACGCAGACCTATGCCAACGGAATCATCGAGGCAGGGCAGAGCTATACGCTTTCGGCTTATGTCAAGCTGCCAGATACATTGGCGGCGGCAAACGGCGGCGCGAGGCTCGTTTTGCGCGCGGAAAATACGACGGGTGATTTTGTGGAAGACTCCAGTGAATGGATCACTGACGCGATGGACTGGACGCGTTATGATACGGCCATTTCTGTGCCGGGCCACTGGACAGGCACAATTACCATTGCGGCCAGTCTCAAAGTTGAAGACGCCGGCGGAATTGCTTTCTTCGACGCGGTGCAGCTGGAACCAAACGCCTGTATGAATGACTACAACCTGCTGGAAAATCCGCTGTTTGATTATATTGACAACGGCCTGCCGGAATACTGGACGCCGTTTTCACTGGACAATAATGATCAAACGGCGTATGATAACACCGGCCTGCCGGGGAATTATATGCACATCAACGGCCAGCTGGAGCAGGAAAAGCGTCTGGCGCAGACCGTGACGGTCAACGCGAAAGCCGGGCAGAACCTGGTGTTCAACGCGTATGCCACCGCATATGCCTCTGAAAAGCCGGACAGCCTGTTCGGCGTTGTTTTGGATGCCGGACCCAACGGAATCGCGTACGCACCGTTTTCTGAGACAGCGTATTCCCATTTGCAGGCCGCCGGCGGGTCCATCCGGCTGACACAGAACGTTGAAGCCGTCACGCTGACACTGGTATACGACAACAACATCAATACCGCGGCCTTCAAGGGCGCGTCGCTGCATATCGGCAATTTCGGCGAAAGCTATGAATATTACGGCAGCGGCCTGCTCAAAGAGTTCAGCGATGATCTCGGAAACAGCACCCATATTCAGTATGACGGCGACAGCAATCCCCACGCGATACAGAAAAAGCACGACGGAGTGATAACGGACTCAGCCGAAATCAGCTATGACGGCAACCATAACATAACAAACGCGGTAATCAACGGCGTTGACATCAGCTTTGATTACGGCGGCTATGGCGCGGTGACCGGCGTGACCGTCGTGGGCGAGGACGGGCTGATCGCCAAGGAAAGCATGACCTATACGCCGGACTATAATTACCCGGCCACATATACGGATGCCCGGGGCCTGACGACCTCTTACAGCTATGACCCACAGTCGGGCCAGCTGCTTTCCGTAACGGATCCCAGAGGCAATGTCATCGCGCACAGCTATGACGCCAACACCGGCGAGCTGCTTTCGACAGCCGGCGGCGCGTCCGCCTCAACCAGCTACAGCTATTTATCGGGCCTGCTGCAAAGCGTCCAGCAGGGAGATCTGGCGTATCATTTTGATTATGACCTCGCCGAACGAAGCGTTGCGGTCAGGGCCGGGAGCACGAGCCTGGCCGAAAGCAGCTATGACCACAAAAACCAAATAACCGAACGCAGCTACGCCAACGGCGGCATCTATCAGCGCTCCTATGACGGCAGGGGCCGCCTGATCGGCGAAACCTACAGCGACGCAGGCGCCTCGGGCCCACCCGCGCTGGCCTTCAGCTATGCTTACAATCAAAAGAACCAGCTGATCCGGCAGAATGACTACGCGGACAATCAGTCCTGGAGCTATGATTATGATCAAATGGGCAGACCCTCCGTCATCACGGGCAGCAACGGCACGCAGACGAGGATGACTTACAACGACAAAACAAATACGATCAGCCGCCTGACGGCAAGCCGGAACGGCGATGTCATTACGGACACCGAGTATCTTCACGCCAGCGACGGGCGGCCGCTGGGCACCGTGCTGCACAGCCTGGACGGCGCGGCGGTCAACTACAGCTATGACATGCTGAAACGCTTGACGCAAAAAGATTTGATGCTTCCCGGCGGCATGATTTCCAGCACGTCGATCTTCACGCCGGGTCCGGGCGGGCGCGCCACGGGACTCGTTTCGCGCTATACCAATGAAAGCGTGGGCGCGGGCCCGCTGCAGCAGTGGAATTACAGCTACGACGGCAGCGGAAATCTGATCAAGGCCACCGATCTGGCTGGCGGGATCACGAATTACGCCTATGACAGCCTGAACAGGCTGACCGCTGAAAACGATATCGTCTATACTTACAGCAATCATGGAAACATCACCTCCGTGACACAAGGCAACGTGGCCGTGCACAGCTATTCCTATGAAAACACGGAACGGCCCGATCAGCTCACCGCCATCGACGGCTTCCCCATCAGCTATGATGATTTTGGCAATCCATTGACCTTCAACGGTTACAGCTTCGTCTGGCAGAAAGGCGATCAGCTGGCCGGCGTTTCCGGCAACGGGCTGAGCATCAGTTATACTTACGACGCGAAGGGCAACCGCACCAGCCGGACCGTCAACGGCTCGACATACAATTACAGCTATGCCGGCGGTCTTCTCATCAGTCAAACCGGACCATTGAACCTGAATTTCGCCTATGACGAAAGCGGTAAAATGATCGGGTTCCGTTATAACGGCGCGTCATACTTTTACCTGCGCGATCTTCAGGAAAATGTTGTGGCGGTCGTTGATGACACGGGCGCTCTGGCTGCCGAATACGCCTACGACGCCTACGGCAATCTGACCAGCCACAGCGGCCCCATGTCCATTATTAATCCCATCCGGTATCGCGGATATTACCAGGATCTGTTCACCGGCTGGTACTATATCGAAAACCGTTATTACAACCCGGACTTAAGAAGATGGCTGAGCCCCGCCCTTCCCTCCGTTGACGGAAACGCCCTGACCGGCATAAACAGCTACGCGTATTGCGGCAACAATCCGATTCCGGCGAACGCGCGGACCGGTGTGTTTGAGATTATGACAGGCGAAAACGGGCTTTTTCAGCAGGACAGGAACGCGCCTGTTTCGTTAATATTGAACTGGATGCAGCATCTTTTCGCGGGCGGCTCGTATTCCGCCGCGGTGACAGGGGTTGAGATTACCCTTCCGGAGGAAAAGCACATAGCTGTTTTCGCGGGTGAAACCAGGGATGGTGTCGTTGTCCATGTGGAGCCCGCCGGCACGAACCAGTACGTCTTATGGAGCAGCGCCGACGAAAGCGTCGCGACAGTCGATTTTCAGGGCGTCATTACCGGCATAAAAGAAGGAATCACAACCGTCACGGTGGCCTCCGCCGTGGACAGCGGCAAGACCGATACGATCCGCGTATGCGTCATCACGCCTTTTGCGCACGATATCATCGGCGTGATGAACAGCGCTGAAACGATGACGCCGGATCCCGTTCTCAACACTTACAGCGGCTCCGTTTCCGCCGCGGCCGGCGCGCATATCTCTATCGTGGGTATGCTTGACAACGCCTACTATGCCGCGCCTCCCGGCGCCTCCACAAATCTCTTTGTGCCAAAATCCGCGGTGGATCTGGACCTCCGCTGGCCGGTGCCCGGCAGATCGCCGCTGACAAACCGCTGGGATTGGCGCCTGGGCCCACAGCTGCGGAGAAGCATCGAGATTGTAGACGGAAATATCAGCGGCGAGCCTGCCGTCGCTGTCATTTCCGGCGTCGTCGACGATCTGGGCGACGACTATATCGTCCTGCGGCATGTGCTTCCGGGCAGAGGTACATTCTGCTCGTCCTATGCCAATTTGAGCGCTGTCGAACCGCTGGAGCATGGCGCATACGTCAAAGCGGGCGATCCTGTCGGCAATATTGACAGCGTGGGGCTGCGCTTCGAAATCTGGCGGTCATACCCCGATGAGACGGAACACGACTGGACGCTGCCGGCCGATAACCAGCCCTTGCTGTCGGTCAGCGGCAATGCCCGCACGTATGATTTAATGCAGGCATTGAAAAAGATCGTCGCATAGTCATAAAGCCGATCCAAGCCATCAGGAGGCCGCGCATGAAAGCAACACAGCCCATCAGCTACCGCGAAATCGACATCACCGGCGGATTTTGGAAGGAGCAGCAGGCGCGCAGCCGCGCCGTCACCATGCCTGCCGTGCTGGCGCGCTTCCGCGAAACCGGGCGCTTCGACGCCGCGCGCTGCGAGCCCCACTGGCCGGAGGGGAAAAAACCGCACTTTTTCTGGGATTCCGATCTGGCCAAGTGGCTTGAGTCGGCGGCGTATCTCCTGCAAAAGGAGCCGGACCCGGTGCTGGAGCAGGCCGCGGAGGAGCTCATCGCGCACATAGAGGCGAGCCAGTGGGCGGACGGCTATTATAACATCTATTTCACCGCCGTGGAGCCGAAGGGGCGCTGGCAAAACCGGGATCATCACGAGCTCTACTGCGCGGGGCACCTCATTGAGGCCGCCGTGGCGTATTATGAGGCGACGGGCCGGCGGCGCCTGCTGGATTGCATGCTGAAATACGCGGCGCATATCGAAAAAACCTTTATGACCGACGGCGCGGCGGCATTTGAAACGCCGGGGCATGAGGAGCTTGAGCTGGCCCTGGTGAAGCTCTGGCGCTGCACGGGGGATGCCCGCTGGCTGCGGCTGAGCCAATGGTTTGTGGAGCGGCGGGGCCGCTGCGCCGGGGAAACCGCCGCGATGCCAGACTGGCAGCGTCCCAGCTACAACCAGAGCCACCTGCCGGTGCGCGAGCAGCGAAGCGCCGAAGGGCACGCCGTGCGGGCGCTGTATCTCTATTGCGCCATGGCTGACCTGGCCATGGAAAGCGGCGACGCGGGCCTGCGGGCCGCCTGCGAAGCACTGTTCGAAAATATCACGGAAAAACGCATGTATATCACCGGCGGCATCGGCTCCTCCCACTGTGGCGAGGCCTTCACCATGGACTATGACCTGCCCAACGAAACGGCCTACAGCGAGACCTGCGCGGCCATTGCCCTGGCGCTGTTCTGCCGCCGCATGAGCGCCCTGGAGCCCGACGCCCGCTATGCCGACACCGCCGAACGGGCGATCTATAACGGCGTGCTTTCCGGGGTTTCGGAGGACGGCGCGGCGTTTTTCTACGAGAACCCCCTGGAGCTCCGCCCTGCGCTGCGGCGGAAGGACGCCAGCGTCACGCGGGGAGAGCGCTTCCCCCTCACGCGGCGGCAGCGCATGTTCAGCTGCGCCTGCTGCCCGCCGAACCTCACGCGCCTTGTGGCCTCCTTCGGGGATTTTCTCTTCACCCGGGACGAGACCACCCTCTATGTGCACCACTACGCCGGCGCAAAATCGGAGCAAATTGAAATGACGACGGAATACCCCCGGGACGGCCTGGTCCGGCTGCGGCTGCGGGGCATGGCGGGCCGGCAAGCGGCCCTGCGCGTGCCCGGCTGGTGCGAAAGCTATCACTGCGACAAGCCGGGGAGCGCTGTCCGGGGCTACTATTATATCCATGTCGACAGCGCGGATTTTACCGTAACGCTGCGCCTGGATATGCCTCCGCGCCTGATCTACGCGAACCCTCTGCTTTGCGGCAACATCGGCCGCGCGGCGGTAACGCGGGGGCCCGTGGTCTACTGCCTGGAGTCCGTGGACAACGGCGAAAACCTGCGGGCGCTTTCGATTCCGGCGAAGGCCTCCTTTTCGGGAGATTTCGACGCGCTGGAATGCGATGGCCATCGCCTGGAGGGAGCCTCCGGCGCGCTGTACTCCCCCAAGCCGCCGAAGACCCTGCCGCAAAGGCTCCGGTTCCTCCCCTACCATCGCTTCGCGAACCGGGGCGAATGCGAGATGGCGGTTTGGCTGCGGGTTTCGTGATCCCCGCGCGAACGCGAATACCCCATTGCGTTTCCCGCGGGTGTGTGCTATAATAAGACCAGCACATCAGAAATCAGGTGATCTCACATGCAAGCCAATCGAAAGGTCTTCGTCTCCGGCTGCTTCGACCTGCTGCACAGCGGGCATGTGGCTTTTTTGAAGACGGCTGCGTCCTTCGGCACGCTCTATGTGGGCGTGGCGCGAGACGAGACCATCGCGCTGCTCAAAAACGAAACGCCCGCCAACACCGAGGCGGAGCGGCTGTTTATGGTGCGGAGCCTGCGCTATGTGAAAGAGGCCTGGCTCAGCGCCGGGCTGGGTTTTTTGGATTTCGAGGCGGACGTGGCGCGTCTGCGCCCGGATATCCTCGTGGTGAACGACGACGGGCACAGCCCCGAAAAAGAGGCTCTCTGCGCCCGGCTGGGTATCGGATACCGCGTACTGCCCCGCGTGCCGGAGCCCGGCCTGCCCGCGCGCTCCTCCAGCGAATTGCGCGAGAGCGCGGAAAACGCGCTGCCCTATCGCGCGGAGCTCTGCGGCGCGTGGCTTGACCAGCCCTTCGTCAACCGTGTGCGGCCGGGCTATGTCATCTGCGCGCGGCTGGCGGCCCACCCGGCCTTTGCCCGGGAATGCGGCGGCCTGGCCACCTCCACCCGCGCCTATCTGGCACAGCTCAAAGCCGCCGGGCTCAGCCGCATGGAGCCCGAAGCCCTGGCCCGCCTGGTGTTCCGCAGCGAAAACGGCATCGACCGGGAGGGCCACCCTGTTTCAGGCGCGCAGGACGCGCTGGGGCTGTGCATGCCCGGCGTATCCTTCCAATATTACGACGGCGGATACTGGCCCCGGCAGGTACAGTCCATAACGGACAGGACGACCCTGCGCTGGCTGGAGGCGCGCCTGTCGCTGTATCCCCTGCGGGCCCGGGAATCGGGCTTTGACCCGCTCCGCGGCCAAAACCCCCACAGAGAAGCGGCCTCCCAAATTCTGGCGGAGGCCTCCGCGCTGTGCAAAAGCGCCATTGAGACCCGCTGCCCGGATACGCTTTCCGAGAGCTTCACGCTGTGCCGCAAGGCCCAAAAGGCCCTGCTGCCCGCCATGTTTCCGCCCCGTGCGCTGGAGGAAATACGACAGCTAGAGGCGGGCGGCCATATCCGCAACTGGAAGTTTTCCGGTGCGGGCGGCGGCGGCTGGGTGATTTTACTGGACGCAAAGGAGCTGGAGGGGGCCATCCCCCTGCGAATCGCATAAAAATGCGGATCGCATAAAAATAAAAAAATAAATGACGCAAAAAAAAACTTGAATTCCCGGCGAAAATATGCTAAACTGAACAGCGTTGATACGCGCTTGTAGCTCAGGTGGATAGAGCAACTGCCTTCTAAGCAGTGGGCCCGGGGTTCGAGTCCCTGCAAGCGCGCCATAATAAAGGACACCGTTTGATACCAAAGCAGCTGCCCGATATGGGTGGCTGTTTTGGTATATATTTGGTATATATATAGTTTCAAGATATAACAGAGCATTTTTCTTGACATTTTCTTGCGCATCGTTTATAATAACAAATAGTTTAGTAATAAACTGTAAACTAGGAGTATTGTCGATAGGAGTACACTTAAATTATGCAAGCCGACCCCGGCCCTGACCCGGCGAACTTAATCACCAAACTGCTTTGGCTGCTCGCGCTGATTATGCTCAACGCTTTTTTTGCCATGAGCGAAATCGCCGTCATCTCTCTCAACGGCACCAAAATTGAGCGCATGGCCGCGGAGGGCAGCAAACGCGCCAGACGGCTGCTGCGGCTGACGGAGAACACCGGCCGCTTCCTTTCCATGATTCAGCTGGGCGTGACCCTGGCGGGCTTTTTGGCCTCCTCCAGCGCGGCGCAGAGCTTTGTGGATATCCTGGAACGCGGCATGGCCTCCATTTTGCCCCAGGGCCTGCACCGCTTTTTGGCGGGCGCCGCCACGCTGATCATCACCCTGCTGATTTCGTATGTCACCCTTGTGCTGGGCGAGCTTGTTCCCAAGCGCCTGGCCATGCGTTATCCTGAGCGTATCTCGCTGGGCATCGCGGGCGGCCTGACCCTTTTCGCGCAGCTGCTGCGGCCCCTCGTGTGGATCGTCTCTGTCTCCGCCAACGGGGTGCTGCGCCTGATCGGCATCGATCCCCACGCGCAGGACGACGTCGTCACCGAGGAGGATATCCGCATGCTCGTGGACGCCGGCGGCGAAAAGGGCGTGATCGAGGACAGCCAGAAAGAGATGATCAACAATATCTTTGAGTTCGACGACATCGACGTGGGGGACATCATGCGCCACCGCACCGAGATTGTTGGCGTGGAGGCGGAAGAGCCTCTGGCGCGGGTCGTCGAAATCTCCGTGGAGGAGGGCTATTCCCGCATTCCCGTCTATGACGAGGACCTGGACAGCATCATTGGAATTATTTATATTAAAGACCTGCTGCCCTTTATCGGCACGGCGCTGCCGGAGGGGGAAACGCTGCGCGGCATTATGCGCCCGGCGCACTTTGTGCCCGAGACCAAGCGCTGCGGCGAGCTCTTCGCCGAAATGACCGCCCGGCATATTCAAATCGCCGTGGTGGTGGACGAATACGGCGGCACGGCGGGCATCGTGACCCTGGAGGATGTGCTGGAATCCATCGTGGGCAGCATTCAGGACGAATACGACGATGAAGAAGAGGAGATCTCAAAGATCGACGAGACGACCTTCCGCCTGGAGGGCGTAACGGACATCGACGAGGTGGCCGAGCTCACCGGTGTGGCCCTGCCCGAGGGGGAATACGACACCGTAGCGGGCTTCGTGATCAGCCTTTTGGGCTATTTGCCCAGGGAGGGCGACAGCCCGGTGGTGGAATACGAAAACCTGCGCTTCACCGTGGAAGAGGTGGAGGACAAGCGCGTGGCCAGCCTGACGGTGGAGATTTTGCCGGAAACCGATGAACAGGGCGAGGACATCGCGGGAAAATAGACGGAGCTATAGAAGACTAAGCTATAGAAGACTGAGCTATAGAAGGAGACCAAGCATGAAAAAAAGAATTATAGCAAGAAAACTTACTTTAAGGAAAATTACTTTAAAAAGAATAATGAAAAAAAGAATTACTTCAAGAATAATTTCGCTTATCGTTTGCGCGGCCCTGCTGGCGGGCATGCTTGCCCTGACCGGCTGCGGCTTGTTCAGAAAGCCCGTGCCCACCACCTATCCCTATGTCTTTGTCCACGGCCTCAACGGCTTCGGCGACGATTCCCGGATTCCGGCGTCCTATTGGGGCGCGACGGCGGGTGCGCTGCTTCCGGAATTGGAAAAGGAGGGCTTCCCGCGGTGTTACGCGCCCTCCGTGGGCGCCATGGGCAGCGCCTGGGACAACGCCTGCGAGCTCTACGCCCAGCTGATGGGCGGAACGGTGGATTACGGCGCGGCCCACAGCGCGGCACATAGCCATGAGCGCTTCGGCGCGGAATACGCGCAGCCCCTGTTCCCCGGCTGGGGCGAAAAGGATGAGGACGGCAACCTGGTGAAGGCAAACCTCATCGCACACAGCTTCGGCGGAGCCACGGCGCGGGTTCTGGCGGGTCTTTTGGCGGATGGCAGCCAGGCCGAGCGCGAGGCCGCCCCGGAGGACTGCTCGCCGCTGTTTGCGGGCGGCAAGGGCGACTGGATCTTCAGCGTTACGGCGCTGGCCTCCCCCCACAACGGCGTGAGCATCCTCGCCATTGTGGATATTAACCCCGGCCTTTCGCAGCTGGCGGGCCTGCTGGGCAGCTCCGCGGAAATTCTGGAATCGGTTTTGGGGCAGTTTGGCGTGTCGTCGGATATCGGGAGCCTGGAGCATATCCTGCAATCCGCCAAAACCATGGACACCGCTTATTATGATCTGTCCATTCCCGGCGCGGAAAAGGTGAACGAGGCGCTGCGGCCCTACAAGGACAGCTACTACTTCTCCTACCCCATCGACGGCACGAAGGATGGGCTCACGGGCCGCGTGGCCGACACCGGCGACATGACGGCGAAGCTGCGGCTCCCCGCCAGACTCATCGGTGCCAACACCATCAAGGGCAAGACGGCGGGCTCCATCACCTTTGACGACAGCTGGCTCCCCAACGACGGCCTGGTGAACACGATTTCCGCCACCGCGCCCTTCAACGAGGCCCATGTGGATTTTGACGCCTCCGCTCTACTGTCGCCGGCCGATTACGAGCCCGGCACCTGGTATGTGATGCCCACAGTGCGGGGCGATCATGGCACCATCATTGGCCTGGGCCGCGCGATGAACGAAACCCTGCCGTTATATCTGGAGCAGCTGCGGCGGATCGACGAGCTAAGCCTGTACGTAACAGGAAAACGATGACTTGATCAATTCTCAATTCTCAATGCTCAATTCTCAATTATAATTGTGGCCAAAGACAATCTGTAAATTCTCAGACTGTCTTTGGCCATTGAATTAATTGAGAATTGAGCATTGAGAATTGAGCATTGAAAATTAAGGCGCAACGACCTCTTCCACCGTTACAGACAGGGGCTCGCTGGGGGCCATGCATTCCGTGGTTTGCGTGATGATCAGCTCGTCATCGGGCTCGAGAACGAAGGCCTCGGGCACATTGAGGCTCCAGCTGCCGTCCCGCAGCACTGTGGCGCAGGATTTGCAGCCGTTGGGGAAGCTGACCTCGATCACGCTGCCCGGAACGCCCAGGCCGGAAACCGTGACCGCGCCCGCGTAGACGGGGTTCACATAGGGCTGTTCGCTTTGCTCCGGCGCGACGGAGCCCTCGCGCTCATTGATTGAGACAAAGCAGCGCAGGGGAAGCCCGTCGATTCTCACACGGCAGCAGCGGTCCACCTCCACCTCGTGGGGGGCGGCGTCCATCTCGAAGCCCGCGGCCGGAGCCAGCTGGGTGAGTTGATACGTGCCGGGCAGGATGCCGCGGAAGCATACGCAGCCGCGGCCGCAGGAAACCGCGTTGCGGAAATCGCCGCACTGGCAGCGCAGCTGGTATACCGCGCCATTGATCGGACAGCCGCTGGAATCAATCACCTGGAAGCACAGGTTGGCGCAGCAGCGGCGGGCATTGGTTCTGGGCCTGCATTCGGGAAAGGTAATGCAGCAGCAGATCGCGTTCATTCATATGACCTCCATATCCTATTTCGATCGCATGTTACGATCACATGTTTATCGCATGCTTATTTGGGCAATTGGATTTTGTTCGGCAAACAGCGCCGCGCCGCCGCTGCGGGGTCAGACGGCGGCGCGGCTTATGTTGACCCCTTGGGGAAGCTGCAGTTTATCCAAAGCGGACGGAAGGACGCCTGCGGCGGACAATCGCTTCGCGCGTTTGTCCCCGCTTCGCATGAAATTCTTTCATGCGTTTCGGCGTCCGGACGTTGGGCTCTCCCCGGACGGCCCGCGTTCCCAGCTTCGCCGGTGTTGCCTGGCCGTCACCCATCCGCCCCGTTCCGTCCGCGAATCTTCGCTCCCCAAACAGCGGATCAACAAGGCATCCGCCCTTTTGCCCCGCCTGTTCCCATCCTATGCCGCGCCGCGCGCTTGGTGACAGTTTTTTATTTGCCCCGGAGCTTCTCCACCAATCTTTTCTGATATTTTCACCTGATTTTGATTGATTTCTTGTTTTGCGCGTGCTATAATGAAAAAAGCAAGGAGGGATTTCGATGCCAAAGCGATTCATCGGTACAGCGCTCGCCGTTTTGCTGCTGCTGCTGCCGTTTTCCATAGCCGTATCCGCCCGGGGGGAAGCGCTCGGCCTGAAAAGCGCGGGCTGGGCGTATAAAGAAGTGCATTGGGCCGCGCCCGGGGACGCCGGGGCCTACGATTTTTTCTGGACAGTAAAGGACGCGCGGGGCGAAACCGTGGAGGTCGGCCCGGCCAACGGGCTTTGGGCTTTTGAGGACCCCGCCGGCGGCAGCCTGGTGCTCATCGCGCAGCCGGCCGCGGCGCAGAATTATGGATATTACACCGTAACGCTCACGGTCAACGGCGCGGAAAGCGAGCCGGTGGAATTTTGGCTGCTGGATGACGGTGATTTCCGCGCCGCGCTGAATAAGGCCAAGGCCGTGGCCCAAAACCCCAACAACCGTTATACGGACAAATCCACGACCCAGGCGGCGGCGCTCGTGCGGGAGGCCGAGGCCGTATTCGCCCAGGGCGGCGATATGGACCCCGGAGGGCTGGAGGAGTGGACGCTCGCGCTGAGCAAATGCGCCGCCGAGGCGGAATACCGGCTGGCCCTCGGCTGGCCCTTTCTGAACAGGGCGCTGAATAAAACGGCGCGGCATTTTTGGGAGGCCTACGATTTCATCACGGTCCCGTTCCGATGGGCGGAAAAGCTGGTCGAGCTGCTGCTCGCGAAAAAATAGAAGCAAAAAATAAAGCAAGAAGAACCGCGGAGCAATTCTGCGGTTCTTCTTGCTTTATTCAAGCGCCTTCTATTTCGCGGGCTTCTTCAGCTGCGCCAGGCGCTTCTTCGCCAGCTCGCGCATCTCAATGACGATGTCGCCGTTGAGCTCCACATAGGTGCCGCGCTTTTTCTGGTTCTTCACCTGCAGCGCGCGCAGCAGGTAGATCACAATGCCGCCGACAGCCCCGCCCGCCGCGATGATCAGAATGGAGGGCAGCCGCACGCTCAGCCAGTCGCCTGTGCGAAACGGCAGTGTGAAGCTCAGATAGATCTCGCCGCGCTGGAGAAGCTCCTGCATGGTTTTGCCGGCGCCGTATTTCGGCGGCTCGCTGAGATAGGAGCCGTTGACGATGCCCGTCAGGCCGGCCAGCAGTCCCGCGATGCCGCAGCCGGTCATCAAGCCGGGGATAACCGTAAAGGGGCTGCGCATGGCGAAGGGCTGGGTGAAGGCCACGGTGAGCTTCATGTTTTCGAAGAAGGCATTGATGGGCCCGCTGATGGCAAGGTTCGTGTCGTCTGTGTCGGTATGTACCCTGCCCTTCTTTTTAAAGATGTTCGAAAAGACCATTACCATGAAGAAGGGGATCCAGCCCGCGGTGACGAAACAAATGCCGTAGATCGTCAGCAGCCGCGCGTCACCCTGCGCGAAGGCCAGCACCGCCGCCGCGAAGGCGCTCATGGATACCGGGCCGGTGATATCGAAGCCCACCATCACGCCGATAAGCAGGCCGGCGAGAATAACGCTGGAGGAGGAAAGGTTCAGCAGGGCCTCCGGCAGAACCTCCGCCAGGGCGCCGAAGGGCTTTTGGATGCCGTAGCGCACGAAGAGGAAGGTCAGCGCCATGCTGGCCACCGGCAGAATCAGCACCAGCACGATGAGGTCGATGTTGTCGAGAATGCCGTTGCCGGTGAGGGTGTCGGGGATTTGCTTTATTTTCTTCAGCAGCTTGTCGATTTGCCTGCCCAGGGAAATCTTAATGGACTCCCAGGCCGCGAAGAGGCATTTGATCAGCAGGCCGCAGAACAGCGCCATAAGAAAATAGCCCATATAGCCGATATTCGCGCCGCCGCCGCCGCCCAGGGGCGTGGCGAAAAAGGTGAAGTAGCCCTCCTCGCCGGCGATGGGCGTACCGCCCGCGAAATGCGCGAAATAAACCGCCAGGGATAAGCCCGGCGCCAGACCCGGCAGCCCCGCGATGAGGTAGCACAAAACCGCGCACAGGGCGATCATGTAAAAATCCGTGGCCCAGAACAGCAGGAACCAGAGGATGCTCTCATTGGCGGGCTCCAGGGCGCCGAGCATGTGCTCCACACCGAGGATGTTTTGCACGACAAAGAAAAAGCCGGCGCCCAGCGCGCCGAAGAGCTGCACAAGAAAAATAATGGAGGTGGTGCGGTAGATTTTTTCCCGGGTATCGCGGATGAGTGGCTTTAGCTGCATAACGGGGCCTTCTTTCCGAAAAATTTTCGACAGATTGTGCCATTGGGATTTAAAAAGCGGCCCGGTCACAACGCGCGAAGCGAGGTGCCGCACCGCATGCCGCGCTGCAAGGATACCGTCAGAACAAATCCATGATCAAAGCCAGCGGAGCCAACAGAATCATTGGGATAAGCGCCAGCGGAAGGAGCAGAATTGTCGTGATGCCCGCCGGAATAAACAGGAGAGAAACAGCCAGAAGCTCCGGCAAGTTGAGGACAAGGCTAACCAGCATGTAGGGGATACTTTTCAAAAAGGAGCCGAGAAAAACGAAGTAATCGGGAAGCTTCTCCCAAAAACTGCGCAGGATGACCACCACAATCCATTTCCTCTCCATTATGCGCTCTTCGCCGGATGCCAGTTTAATCGTTACGGCGCAGTTAAAATAAGACCAGACTTCCTCCAGGTTTCCTGTGCTGAAAGTCGCGGGATACATTTCGTTCCCGGGGGAAATGTGCAGGGATGGCTCTGTTGTAACAAAGCATACATAATGTTTCTTTTCACCAGAGACAACCTCCACATCCCAATGATATGTAGCCGTCCAGCCCTCCGGCAGATTTTCGGCGCCGCGCAGCTCCGCTTCGACCGTGAAGCTTCTGCCCGAGCGGACCAGTACTTCGCCATGCTTGTCAGGGTTTTGGCCCTGGGAACGCAAAACAACCTCAATGCCATCCCACCAGTTTTCGGCTTTGGCGGGAAGCCCCAGCCCCAGAGCCAATATGAGCGCCAGCAGCACAGCCAGAAATTTCTTGAAACGTGTCATGGGAATCTACCTTTCCAACGAAGAAATACCGCAGGTGCTGGAGCGGATGACGAGGCTCGAACTCGCTACCTCCACCTTGGCAAGGTGGCGCTCTACCAGATGAGCTACATCCGCATATTACCGCCTGCTAAGTGTAACAAATTCCCATTGTCTTGTCAAGTGATTTTCTGATTCAGGAAAAATATTTTTTGATTTCCGGAAGGATTTTCCGCGTCCGGAACGACTGACTACTGCTGGGTAATTTTATCCGGCTGGAATTAACATTGACAAATATAGCTCGCGCCTGTTATAGTAGGATGGCTTTTTTTATGAGAGGGAGTGTTTGTTCTGTTCTGGAAGATCGCGGCTCTGGTCATCGCTTATTTGCTCGGGAATTTCAACTCCGGCATCCTCTTTTCGAAGCTGCTGTTTCACAAGGATATCCGCGAGCATGGCAGCAAAAACCCCGGCACCACCAACGCCTTCCGGATTTTGGGAAAAGGCGCGGGCTCCCTGGTGCTGTTCGCCGATACCCTCAAGGGCGCGCTGGCGATTCTAATCGCGGGATGGCTGGCGCCCGGCAGCGAGCTGTGGCTCGCCCTGGCGGGCGTTTGCGTGACACTGGGACATATTTTCCCCGTGCTGTTCAAGTTTAAGGGCGGCAAGGGGATGGCCACCACCTCCGGCGTGGCCCTGGCGGCGCAGCCCGTGGTCTATTTCACGCTGCTGGGGCCCTTTTGCGCGATCCTCTTCGGCACGCGCTATATGTCCCTGGCCTCGCTGAGCGTCGCGCTGCTGCTGCCGCCCACCGCCCTGGCCTGGAACGGCTGGCGGTTTACGCCCCTGATCTGGATGTATATCTTCCAGGGGATCACCATCATCGCCACGCACCACGCGAACATCAGGCGCCTGCTGAACGGCACGGAAAACAGGCTTTTTAATAATAAGAAGCATTCTAAAATTAATGAGAAGCATTCTACAATAAATGAGAAGCGCTCTAAAATAAATAAGAAGAAAGAAGAATCAGATGAACAATAATTGCGAATTCCATATCGGTGTGGACATCGGCTCCACCACGGTAAAGGTGGTGGTGCTTGACGACAATAAGCAAATTCGCTTCAAGCGATATCAGCGGCACCATTCCAGGTCCCGCGAAACGGCGGCGGAAATGCTGCGCGAGGCTCTGGACGCGATCGGTTCGGACGCTCCCGTCACGGTGGCCTTTTCGGGCTCGGCGGCGCTGAAGGCCGCGGCGGCGGCGGGGCTCCCCTTTGTGCAGGAGGTCTTCGCCACCCGCGTGGCTGTGCGGGAGCGCGTGGGCGAGGCGGACGTGGTCGTCGAGCTCGGCGGCGAGGACGCGAAAATTTTATTCCTCACCAACGGGGCCGAGGAGCGCATGAACGGCTCCTGCGCGGGAGGCACCGGGGCTTTCATCGACCAGATGGCCTCTCTGCTGTCCCTTTCGCTCCCGGAGCTGGACAAGCTCAGCTTTGAGCACAAGCATATTTATCACATCGCCTCCCGCTGCGGCGTGTTCGCCAAGTCAGACATCCAGCCCCTGCTCAACCAGGGGGCCGTAAAATCCGATATCGCGGCGTCGATCTATCAGTCCATCGTCAGCCAAACCATTGCCGGCCTGGCGCAGGGCAGGGAGATCAAGGGAAGGGTCTGTTTTCTGGGCGGGCCGCTCACGTTTTTGAAGGGCCTGCGGGAACGCTTCGTGAAAACCATGGAGCTCGACGGGGCCCACGCCGTCTTTCCGGAAGACGCGGAATACTATGTGGCGATCGGAGCCGCCCTGCGCGGCGGCGAGGGCGAAAAAATGCTCCCCGGCGAGATACTGGACCGGCTGCTGAACGCGCAAAAGCAGGACGACGCCTCCGACGCGCTGCCCCCGTTATTCGAATCCAAAGAGGCCTATGAGGCGTTTCGGCTGCGGCACGGGAAAAACGCCGTGCCGCGGGCCGACCTGGCATCCTATGCCGGCGACGCCTGGGTGGGCATCGACGCGGGCTCCACCACCACCAAGCTGGTCCTCATCGACGGGGAGGGGCGGCTGCTGTTCCGCTACTACGCCTCCAACCACGGGGATCCTCTTTCGGTGGTGCGGGCGCAGCTGATCGCCATCCGGGAGCAATGCGGCGCGCGCGTGCGTATCCGGGGCGCGGCGGTCACCGGCTACGGCGAGGAGCTCATCAAGAACGCCTTCCGCTGCGACGAGGGCATCGTTGAAACAACCGCGCACTATTACGCGGCCAAAGCATTTAATCCCGACGTGGATTTTATTATAGACATCGGCGGGCAGGACATGAAGTGCTTCAAGCTGCGGCGCGGCGTGGTGGATTCCATCATGCTCAACGAGGCCTGCTCCTCGGGCTGCGGCTCCTTCATTGAGGCCTTCGCCAGCGCCCTGGGCCACTCTCCGGCGGAATTCGCCCGGCTGGGCCTGTTCGCCAAAAAGCCCGTGAACCTGGGCTCCCGCTGCACGGTGTTCATGAACTCCTCCGTGAAGCAGGCGCAAAACGATGGCGCGGGAGTGGACGACATCTCCGCGGGCCTGAGCGTCAGCGTGGTCAAAAACGCCGTCTATAAAGTCATACGGGCCCGCAAGGCCGCCGAGCTGGGCGAAAACATTGTGGTGCAGGGCGGCACATTTTTGAACGACGCCATTTTACGCGCCTTTGAAATGGAAATCGGGCGGGATGTCACGCGGCCCGAAATCGCGGGCCTCATGGGGGCCTACGGCGCGGCGCTGTATTCCAGGGAGCGCGGCGGGAGCGAGAGCTCCCTGATGGCGCTTGCGGAGCTGCGCGATTTCAGCTGCAGCGCCCGGAGCACCCGCTGCGGGCTGTGCCTCAACCGCTGCCGGCTGACGATCAATACATTTTCCGGGGGCCGCAGGTTCGTCTCCGGCAACCGCTGCGAAAAGCCCCTGGGCGGCAGGGACTCCGATATCCCCGACGCCTATGAGTTCAAAAAAGAGCTTTTGATGGCCTTTCGGCCACGGGAGAACGCCCCGCTTGGAAAAATCGGCCTGCCCATGGGCTTGGGCTTATACGAGCTGCTTCCCTTCTGGCACACCCTGCTCACGGAAATCGGCTTCGAGGTGGCGCACTCCGGGCTTTCCACCCGGGACCTGTATTTACAGGGGCAGCACACCATTCCCTCAGACACGGTCTGCTACCCCGCGAAGCTCGCCCACGGCCATATCGAGCGCCTTCTGGCCGAGGGCGTCACAACGATCTTCAACCCCTGCCTGCCCTATAATTTCGACCAGGGCATGGGGGATAACCACTACAACTGCCCAGTGGTCGCCTTTTATCCCGAGCTGCTCCTGGCGAACATCCCCCGGCTGAAGGAGAAAAACGTCCGCTATTTGGCGCCCTACATGGCCCCCCACGCGACGAAAAGCTTTCCCGGCCTGGCCGCGAAGTATTTCCGCCAGACCTTCGGCGTAAAGCCCGGCGTCACGAGAGCGGCCGTAAAAAAAGCTTACAAGGCCTACGAGGACTATCAGGAGGCTGTTTATGCCTTCGGCGACAGAGCCCTGGCCTGGGCGGGGGAGCACAACGCCCAGTCGATCATCCTGGCCGGGCGGCCCTATCACATCGACCCGGAAATCAACCACGGCATCCACAAGCTGCTCACCCAGCTGGGCCTGGTGACGCTTTCGGAGGACTGCCTGCGGCCCCGGGGCTATTCCAATGTGAGCGTGCTCAACCAGTGGACCTATCACTCGAGGCTTTACGCCGCGGCGAAATACGTCACGGAGCACGAGCGTGTGCAGCTGGTGCAGCTGATCAGCTTCGGCTGCGGCCTGGACGCCATCACCTCCGACGAGGTAAAGGAGATCCTCGAGCGCGGCGAACGGATTTACACATTAATCAAGATTGACGAGATCAGCAATTTGGGCGCGGCGAAGATCCGGCTGCGCTCGCTGATAGAGGCGACGAAATAAGGAGAACACAATGGCCGAACTAATCTACGACGAAACCGGGCGCCTGCTCTTCACCGAGGAGATGCGCCGGGAATACACCATACTTGTGCCCATGATGCTGCCCATTCACATGACCTTTCTCACGCGGGTTCTGGCGCAAAACGGCTTTCAGGTGGAGCTGCTGAGCTCCGTGAACCGCGAGATCGTGGACCTGGGGCTCGAAAGCGTACACAATGACACCTGCTACCCCGCGCTGCTGGTCATCGGCCAGATGATGGAGGCCCTGCAAAGCGGAAGGTACGACCTGGATAAGGTCGCCCTGATCATCACCCAGACCGGGGGCGGCTGCCGGGCGTCGAACTACATCCACCTGCTGCGCAAGGCCCTGAAAAAGCGCGGCCTGGCGCATATTCCGGTGATCTCCTTCAACCTGGCGGGCATGGAGAAAAACCCCGGCTTCCGCTTTCCCGTAAAAGTTTATGTGGAGCTGCTGGGCATTATTGTCTACGCTGACCTGATCATGAACCTTTCGAACCAGACCCGGCCCTACGAGCTTCATCCGGGGCAGACCGACGCGCTTGTGGAGGCCTGGACGCGGCGGCTGCTGGACATGCACCTGAGCCTGCGGCGGCTCAAGCGCAGCCTGGCGCAAATCACGGCGGATTTCGCGGCCATCCCCATGAACCGGGAGGCGCAAAAGGTCACCGTGGGCGTGGTGGGCGAGATCTATATCAAATATGCCGCGCTGGGCAACAACAACCTGGAGCGGCTCCTGGCGGACGAGGGCTGCGAGGTCGTCGTGCCCGGCCTGCTGGATTTCATCATCTTTATGGGCGACCACCACGTGGTGGACACCAAGCGCTATCGCATCAAGTTCAAGAAGGGCCTGGTCTCCCTGCTGATCAAGGTGGTGTTCAGCTTCTTTCAGCGGCGGCTCATCGGCGCGGTCAGGACACAGCCCGTCTTCCGGGCGCCGGCGGACTTCGGCACCATCAAGCGTCTGGCGGGCGGCTATGTCAGCGACGGCAACAAGATGGGCGAGGGCTGGCTGCTCACCGGCGAGATGCTTGAGCTCATCCACGCGGGCATCGGCAACATCATCTGCACCCAGCCCTTCGGCTGCCTGCCGAACCATATCGTGGGCAAGGGCATGATCCGCGCCATCCGCGAGGACCACAAGGACGCCAACATCGTGGCCATCGACTACGACCCCGGCGCGACACGCACGAATCAAGAGAACCGCATCAAGCTGATGCTGACCATCGCGCGGGAGAAGCTGCAAAACCAATAACCCTCACACCAGCCCCTCCATCTCCGGCATGTTTTCCCAATAGCGCTTTGGCATATGGCTCATCCGGCAGCGGGGGTTTTCCCTGCCCTCAATGGCTACTGTATTGTAAAAATGCTTCCATAACGCGCGGTAGCGTGCCTCCTCCTCCGAGACCGCGGGAAATTCGATGTGCTCCGCTGCCACAATGCGCGCTTGGCGGTTTTGATAGATCAGCGCGGCCTTGTGCGTCTGGTCAAAGATCAAAAAGCTTTCGTTGCGAAAGCGCGTAACGAAATGACCGGCGAGAAAGGGAAGGATAAAATTTTTCGGCGTGATGCGAGCCGCGAGGTGGCCCTCGTAATCCGAAAAACGCACAAAGCCCTTGAGCAGATTCGCCTCCCCCATTAGATGCCGCTCCGCCTGCAGCAGCCTGGAAAGCGCCGCGTCGCTGAAGCCCTTTTGCAGAAAGCCAGGGCCCTCGTTCCAGCCGCGCAGGAGAAACCGAAGCAGCTGGAGCTCCTTTTCTTCCAAACAGCTGTAGAAAACGGTTTCTGTCAGCTCCAGGGCGCGGGCGGAGATTTTCTTTGCGGCCGAGCCGCGCACCCGCCGGGCATGGTCGGAATCCGTGGACACCTCGTGGACCTTGAACAGCCGCAGCTGGGCCTCGCCAATGGCCTCGATGGCCGCGGGGAGCTCCCGCCCCGCGAGGCTGTCAAACACGCAGCAATAAAAGCCCTCCAAAGAGCCGTCGTATTGGTAGACCCTGTCACTGGGATATACCGGATATCTGGATTCAGCCATAGCAATTTTTCCTCATCAAAATTAACATGCAGGTAGGGGCTCAAAATTTTGAGCCCTGGTTTGATCCCTAGTTTGAGCCCCTACTGTACTCGAAATCCCCGTTCCGTAAAAATCTCCCTCGCCCAGGCGATCTCCTCCGGTGTGGGCACGGGTGTGTCCTTCAGCAAATATGGGCGGTCCAGCCCTTCCCATTTGGGCTCGCCCAGCTTGTGAAAGGGCAGCAGTTCCACCAGCTCAACGCAGCGGTAGGGCCGCAGGCGTTCGGCCAGAGCCTCCAGACGGGAGCGCTCAAGAGTCCAGCCGGGGAGCAGCACATGCCTCAGCCACACGGGCTTTTGCGCCGCCTCGCAATAATCCAGCGTTTCGAAGGCGCGCTCGTTCCCCGCGCCGGTCAGCGCGCGCGCAAGCCCGCTGTCGGCGGCCTTGATATCCAGCAGCAGCAGCGCCGCCGCGTCGATGGCGGCTTTTGTTTTTTCCGTCAGCTCCGGCGCGCCCGCGGTGTCGATGGCCGCGGGAATACCCTCCCGGGCCAGACGCAGGGCCAGATCCCGCACAAATTCCGGCTGCAGCAGCGGTTCCCCGCCGGAAAACGTGACGCCCTGCACAAAATTCCGCAGCCGCAGCACGGCCCTCGCGGCCTGCTCCACGCTCCATGCCTCCCCTCCCCGCGCGCAAACGGCGTCCGGGTTATGGCAATAAAGACAGCGCAGGCCGCAGCCCTGCATAAAAAACACAAAGCGGACGCCGGGGCCGTCCACCGTGCCAAAGCTTTCCGTATGATGTACAAGACCTTCCATATATATCATTCCAAAAACTTTCCCTGAAATATTTAAAAAATCCCCATAAAGCTTCCAAAAAATCCCGGGCACAAAAAATCTTGTTGACAAGGCCGCGAAAAACGAGTAGAATATCTTAATCAATATAGAGGGGGTTATACTGTGATCTTTGAAATTCTGGCGGTTATTTTCGTCGGCAAAAAATGCGCTGATAACGAAAAGGCGCGCGGACGCAAGGGAGGCATCGCCTACCTTTACACCTTCGGCATTATCTTCGGCTTCGAAATCGTTCTGGGCTTTTTGATGGGCCTCGTGCTTGGCGCCACGGGCTCCGATCTCTCACCCACGCTCCTGGCGATTCCGCTCGGGCTGTTCTGCGCGCTCATCGGCAGCTTGATCTCCATCTCCATTTCCAAGCGGGGCTCCATCGTTGAGCAGCAGCAGCAAGTGATCAATCCCTACTGGACGCCCAACGACGCTGCCCAGCCTCCCCAGCAGCAGTTCCCGGAGCAGCAGCCTTACCAGCAGCCCTACCAGCCCGTGCAGCAGCCGGCGCAGGCGGTGTTCTGCCCCGCATGCGGCAACGCCCTGCCTCAGGGCGCGCGCTTTTGCGACAACTGCGGGATGTCGTTATAGACTTTAGATTTTAGACTTTTTGAATTTATTCTTTTGATCTTTAAATTTTAGACTTTAGATTTTTCACAATATCACAATTGTAATCCCGTTGTTGTGCCTTTCCAGGTCGCTGTCCTGGCGCAGGGCGGGGCATTGGTGAAACGCGCGCAGGGTTGCCTGATCAAAAATCGAAAAGCTTTCGCCGCAAAGGAAGGCCTGTATCTTTCCTTTGCGGCGCTGTTCTTCCAGGTAACGGCGCAGCTCGACGCGAATACGCCCGCCCTTGCCTGTGGAGCCATAGCCATGGATGAGCTTCACCGCCGGTTCCCCCGCGGCCCGGGCCGTGGCCAACACATAGGTCACCCGGCGGATCGCCAGGTCTGACGTGGGAAGGTCGGATTTGATATCCACGGCTCGAATAGGCATAAAAGCACCTGTCTAATATCTAAAAAGTCTAAAGTCTAAAATCTAAAGTCTAGTCAAATAAACGTGTGGAAGGTCCTTCCGATCACGTCCAGCTGCTGCTCTCTTGTGAGCTTGATGAAATTCACCGCGTAGCCGGAAACCCGGATCGTCAGCTGGGGGTAGCGCTCGGGGTGCTCCATGGCGTCCAGAAGGCGTTCCCGGTCGAGAACATTGACATTCACGTGATGGCCGCCCTCCGTGAAATAGCCGTCCAGAAGCTGGATCAGATTCAGGCAGCGCTGCTCCTGGGTTTTACCCAGGGCCGCCGGAAGGATGGAGAAGGTGTAGGAGATGCCGTCCTCGCTGTCCTCGAAGGGGATGCTGGCCACCGAGGCCAGGGAGGCCACCGGCCCGTGGACGTCCCGCCCGCTCATGGGGTTCGCGCCCGGGGCGAAGGGCTCGCCCTTGCGGCGGCCATCGGGGGTGGCGCCGGTCTTCTTGCCGTAAACCACGTTGGAGGTGATTGTTAAAATCGACATCGTCGGCCTGGCGTCCCGGTAGGTTTTTTGCCTGCGCAGGCGGCCGATGAAGCGGTGCACCACGCTTTGGGCGATTTCGTCCGCCCGGGGATCGTTGTTGCCGAAGGCGGGGTATTCCCCCTCAATCTCAAAATCCACCGCCAGGCCCTGCTCGTTGCGAATGGGCCGCACGGCGGCGTATTTGATGGCCGAAAGGCTGTCTGTCACCACCGAAAGCCCTGCCAGCCCGCAGGCCATGGTGCGCACGATGTCCTCGTCGTGCAGGGCCATCTGGAGCTTTTCGTAACAGTATTTATCGTGCATATAGTGGATGACGTTGAGCATATTCACATAGAGCGTGCTGAGCCATTCGCAGATCTGGGCGTAGGCGTCCCGCACCTCGTTGTAGTTGAGCGTCTCGGAGGTGATGCGGCGGATGGCCGGGCCCACCTGTTCTCCCGTGATCTCGTCCCTGCCGCCGTTGATGGCGTAAAGCAGGGCCTTCGCCAGATTGGCCCGGGCCCCGAAAAACTGCATCTGCTTGCCGATGCGCATGGGGGACACGCAGCAGGCGATGCCGTAGTCGTCGCCGAAGCGCTCACTCATCACGTCGTCGTTCTCGTACTGGATGGACGAGGTCTCGCAGGAGAGCCGCGTGGCATAGCGCTTGAAGCTTTCCGGCAGCCGCGGGCTCCAAAGTATGGTCATGTTGGGCTCCGGCGCGGGGCCCAGGGAGGTCAGCGAGTGCAGAAAGCGGTAGCTGGACCTGGTGACCATGTGCCTGCCGTCCACGCACATGCCGCCGATGGACTCCGTGATCCACACCGGGTCGCCGGAGAAGAGCTCGTCATAAGACGGGGTGCGCAAAAAGCGGATCAGGCGCAGCTTGATGATGAACTGGTCGAAGAGCTCCTGAATCTCCTCCTCCCGGAAGGTGCCCGCGTCCAGGTCCCGCTGGGCATAGATATCCAGAAAAGTGGAAACGCGGCCCAGGCTCATCGCCGCGCCGTTCTGGTCCTTCACCGCCGCGAGGTAGGCGAAATACAGCCACTGGATCGCCTCCCGGCAGTTCGCGGCGGGCTGGGAGATGTCGCAGCCGTAGCGCGCGGCCATGGCCTTCAACGCGTGCAGCGAACGAATCTGCTCGCTGAGCTCCTCCCGGCCGCGGATGACCTCCTCGCCGGCGGCCGCGAAGTCATAGTTTTTCTTCGCCTTCTCTTTTTGCTCAATGAGAAAATCTACGCCGTAGAGCGCCGCGCGGCGGTAGTCGCCGATGATTCGTCCGCGGCCATAGGCGTCCGGCAGGCCGGTGATGATCCCGGAGCCCCGCGCCGCACGCATCTCGTCGGTATAGGCGTCAAACACGCCGTCATTGTGGGTCTTTCTGTAATGGAAAATCTTTTCCAGCTCGGGGCTCAATTCTCTTCCATAGGCCTCCAGAGAGGTCTTCGCCATGCGGATGCCGCCGAAGGGCATGACGGCCCGCTTCAGCGGCGCGTCGGTCTGCAGGCCGACGATAAGCTCCACCGTAGGGTCGATAAAGCCGGGCGCGTAGGCGTCCACCTCGGAGACCGTCGTGTCGTCGATATCCAGCACGCCGCCCGCGGCCCGTTCCTCCGCCACGAGGCTCTGCGTCTTTGCCCAGAGCAGCTGCGTGCGAAAGGAGGGCGAGGCCAGAAAATTTTCGTCGCCGTCGTACGGCGTATAATTGCGCGCGATAAAATCCCGCACATCAATGCGCGCGCACCAGCTGCCCTGCACGAATTTTTTCCAGGCGGCTTTTGACGCTAAGGGCTTGGACGGCATACGGCACCCCCCCTTTCAATTAAAATGGCTTTAGGATATTCATCAGTAATTATAATCAAAATGGCTTTAGGATATTCATCAGTAATTATCTAATCAAAATGGCTTTATGATATTCTTAGTAATTATCTAATCCACCACATCCTCGCACCAGGACCGGTAAAAGGCCTCATGCTCCTTCGCGCAGATGGAAAGCTGCATCGCCGCCACAATGGGCAGCCACTTGCTCAGATACTGCTTCGCCGTATCGCTCATCTCGCAGTACAGCTTCAGATAGGCCTGGCCGGTCTCTTCCTCCCCCTGGCGCAGAAAGCTCAGATAGGTGTTCGCCGCGTCGGCGGAGGCGTTGCCCTGGGTCACGTGGGACCAGTCGATGATCGCCGGCTCCCCGCCTTCGATCAGCATAATATTAGAGGGGATAAAATCCATGTGGCAAATTTTTTCATGGCGCGGCATGGCGTCCAGCCGCACGTGCAGCTCGTAGCGCGTGGTGGCGTCCAGGCCGCTGGCGCTGATCCTGCGGTGCAGCTTCTCCCGCAGAGGATTGAGCTCCGGCGAACGCGCCGCGTGCACCCGCAGCTGCAGGGCGATGAAGAGCTCCAGCCATTCGTCCAGCCGCTCCGGTTGGGCCGCCATGGCCTGGGCCAGGGTGTCGCCCTCCATAAACTCCGAGAGGATAGCCCACTTGCCGCCGAGCTTGGTCACCTCGCTGAGCCAGGGCACCGGCAGCCCGGCGTCCCGCGCCCGCACCTGGTTGAGCGCCTCGCTGAGCACATCGGCCGCGGGGATTTCCGGCTCGAAGAGCTTCACCGCCTCATCTCCCCTGCGCAGAATCCGCTTATGCCTGCGCTGGGCAATCAATTCCATTTCATCCAATGCTGTTACGAAAGACATCGTCCCCGCCACCTTTCCGCCAATGAGTATACTACAGATTGTTTCCCGCGTCAAGTATTTTATTCGAAACACCACTACATTTTGTATTTAATTTCGATTTATCTTGAATATTGCCTATATTTAGTAGGTATCTCTTCAACTTATTCCAGCATCTGCTTGTGGTACTTCCCCCCGCCGGAAATCTGGAAGCCGCGGTAGATTTGCTCCAGCAGCATCACCCGGGCGAGCTGGTGCGGAAAGGTCATTTCCGAAAGGGACAGCCGCAGCGCCGCGCGCCGCTTCAGCGATTCATCCAGGCCGTGGGCGCTTCCGATGAGAAAGCAGACCCGCCCGCCGCGCAGCGCGGCCTCCTCAAGCCAGCGGCTGAAGCCCTCGGAGGAGAGCTGTCCGCCCTCGACGCAAAGCGCCGCCGCAATCGCCTGAGAGGGAATCGCCGCGAGGGCCAGCCTGGCCTCGGCCTCCAGCGCCGCGCGGACCTGCGCCGGGCTGGGCCGCTCCGGCAGCGGCGTGGGGGTCAGCTGCGTCGTTTCCAGCCTGCAATAGGGCCGCAGGCGCTTTTCGTATTCGCCGCAGGCCTCCCGCAGATAGGGCTCCCTGCATTTGCCGAAGGCGACCAGATGAATATGCAGCATGTATCGCGGCTCCTTTCGAATCAGCGCTGTGCTGGTATTATGCCATAAAGCGGCCCTTCCCGTCAAGTCCGTGAAATTATTCTTGCCAATTTAGGGATTGTGTGGTATGATAATGGAAAGCTGTAAGCAAAAAATAATCGTCTTAAAATTAAAAATAATTTTTTGAAGTAAATTAAAGAAAAAGAGGGTGTATTTTCGAATGAAATCATCGCGTATATTCGTTGGTATGCTGTGCCTGCTGTTTTTGATGGGCGCGCTGTCCGGCTGCGCGGCGCGGGAGCGGCTGTCCGCCGTCTTCAACAAGGGCGCGGCGCCGGTGGATATCTCTCACAGCGAATCGGGAACCCTGGGCGCGGCCATCAGCGGCCCCGACTTCGAAACAGAGACGACCTCCGGGGTCTTTACGGAAAGGCCCACGGAAACACTGCCGCCCATTGAGGTGCTTTCCTCCTCTGAGACGCTTTTCTCCACGGCGGCAAGCGGTGCCTTCGGCTCCAGCGCACCGGTCTCCTCAAGCAGGCCGGTGGTTCCAAGCGCTCCGGCAGCCTCAAGCAGAACGGTTACCTCCACAACCAAAAAACCGGACACAACCAAAGCCGTGACCAAAATACCAACGAAGCACGAGATTGACGCCTCCAACATCTCCTCCCCCATTGCGGGCGGCAGGGTGACCCGCGCGTGGCGCGTGCAGCAAGGCGGCGTTTCCGTGTATTCCTACCGCCTGGAATACGGCGACAACTATGAAATCAGGGGCACAAACGGCAAAACCGCCCTCGTCAAGCCCGTGATTACCGTTTCGGTGGTCAACGCTTCCCCTGACCGGCTGCATTTTGAGAGCGCCAGCATGCTTCTGGGCGTTCAAAAGGCCTCCATGTCAGAAATGGCGAGGAAGGCCGGCGCGGTGGTCGCCATCAGCGGCGCGTACTTTACCCCCCATGAAGGCCTCATCGGAAACTACCTGCCGGTGGGCCCCGTGGTGCGCGAGGGCCGTGTTGTGTCAAGCCCCGGCGGCTCCAGCAGCGGCCTGTGCGTATACAAGGACGGCAGCTGGAGGGTGGAGAACATCGGCTCCGGCAGCGTAAACGGGCAGATCGCCCGCGGGCTCTGGTTCTCCCTGCAGGATATGCATCTGCCGCTGCTCAACGGCACACTGAATCATCAGTGGGGCGACCTGGGCGACGATAATTACACGTTCTTTGGCCAGGTTTCCAGAGACCAATATGTGATGGGCGTGGGCGAGTTTATGTCCCGGGACAACATGGTGAGGGTACTGCAGGCCTACGGGGCAAAAACCCTTGTGGAGTGCAACGGCGGCAACTGCAGCGAGATGTATCTGGAGGGCGTAGGCAACGCCGCGAACCCCGCCCGCACGGATCTCGGCGCCGACAAGCTGAACATGACCCACAGCGAAGCCAACAAGCTCTACGGCACCGGCAATCACCCGGGCAGCGTGTGTAATATGATTGATATTATTTATTTTAAATAGCGCTTTAAATAGCACTTTCAGACAGTTGATAACGCTATAGACAATCGCTCTGAGGACAGGTGCTACGTTTCGTTTGAATCGGCCATTGGCCGGTCCTGAGTAGGGCGAGGCAGTGCCGAGCCGTGGCCAAACAGCATTCTTGCCGCATCACTATCACTGTCTACACTATCACCGTCTATAAGATCTTTAGACAAGAGGGAGATTGCACTTGCTTCTTTTTGAGGAACTGCGCCTGCGCCTGCTGGGGCAGGCCGGCAAGCTGGCGGAGCTGCGGGATGCCCTGGGGCTCGGCGCCATGCGTGCCGAAATCGCCGTGCTGGAGGAGCAGTGCGCGGCGGAGGGCTTTTGGGACGACCGGAAAAATTCACAGACCGTGCTGCAGCGCGTCGCGCGGCTGAAGGCGCGGGGGGAGGCCTATCAAAAGCTTGAGGCCGCCTACAACGACGCGCTGACGATGATTGAGCTGGCCGACGAGGAGCAGGCCGAAGAGCTCTTCGACGAATGCCGCGGCAGCGTGGAGGGCTTCGCCGCCGCTTTGGAGGACATGACGCTGTCCACCCTTCTCACCGGGGAATATGACGCCAACAACGCCATACTCACCTTTCACGCGGGGGCGGGCGGCACCGAGGCGCAGGACTGGAACGAGATGCTCGTGCGCATGTATACCCGCTGGGCGGAGCGCCACGGCTTTCAGGCCCGGCTGGTGGATTACCTCGACGGCGAGGAGGCCGGCCTGAAATCGGCCGTTCTGGTCATCAGCGGCGAAAACGCCTACGGCTTTTTAAAAAGCGAGAACGGGGTGCACCGGCTGGTGCGCTGCTCCCCCTTTGATTCCTCCGGTCGCAGGCACACCTCCTTCGCCTCCCTGGAGGTCATGCCGGAAATCAACGAGGACACCGATGTGGAGCTCAACCCCGACGACCTGAAGATGGACGTCTACCGGGCCAGCGGGGCGGGGGGGCAAAAGGTGAACAAGACCTCCTCCGCGGTGCGGCTGACGCACCTGCCCACGGGCCTTGTGACCTCCTGCCAGGTGGAGCGCAGCCAGCACCAAAACCGCGAGGTGGCGCTGCGCATGCTCAAATCCAAGCTCATCGAAATCAAGGAGCGGCAGCACCTGGAGCGCATTGAGGACATCAAGGGCGTGCAGATGGACATCGCCTGGGGCAGCCAGATCCGCTCCTATGTTTTTATGCCCTACCAAATGGCCAAGGACCACCGCACCAACCACGAAAACGGCAACATCCCCGCCGTGATGGACGGGGATCTGGACGGGTTTATTCACGCATATTTAAAACAGCAGGCCGCATCGTAGGGGTTCAAAAATTTGAACCCAAAATTCTAAAATCTAAAGAGTCAAAATTTAAAATTCTAAGATCTAAGAGTCTAAAAATCTAAGATCTAAAGTCTAAGATCTAAAATCTAAAATCTAAAAGGCTGTGAGCGATGAAGCGTTTTTTTGACATAGCTATGAGCGTAACAGCACTCATCCTGCTGTCGCCCCTGCTTGCCCTGATCTCGCTGGCGATCTTTCTGGACGACGGCGCCCCGGTGATCTTCCGGCAAAAACGGGTGGGCAAAAACAACGCGCTGTTCGAAATTCTGAAATTCCGCACCATGCGCCGGGATACCCCCAGCGCCGCCTCGCGCGACATGAAGCGGGAGGACCTCTTCACCCGCAGCGGACGCCTGCTGCGTGCCGCCAGCCTGGATGAGCTTCCCCAGCTTTGGAACATATTCACGGGAACGATGAGCTTTGTGGGGCCCCGCCCGCTCATCCCGGAGGAAAGCAAAATCCGGGAGCTGCGCGCGCGGGCCGGCATATACAAAGCGCTGCCGGGCCTGACCGGCTGGGCGCAGGTCAATGGCCGCGACACCCTCGGCGACGAGGAAAAGGTCCGTCTGGACGCGGAGTACCTGGAAAGGCAAGGCTTCTGGCTGGACCTCCGGATTCTCATAAAGACAGCGCTGCAGGTGATTGTTGGAAAAGACGTCGAATAAATATTTGTTATGATAGAAAAAATATTTATTATTTATTATTTATTGAAAGCAAAATTTACCGGTTTCCGTTCAAATATTCCTCCAGCGTCATTCCGCTGGCCATGATCACTTTGGCGGCCTCCTCGCCCACATAGCGCCAGTGCCAGGGCTCATAAGAGATCTTGGTCACGCTTTCCTTGCCCCTGGGGTAGCGCAGGATAAAGCCGTAGTCCGCGGCGTTTTTCTTCAGCCACTGGAATTCCTTGCTGTTTTCGAAGGCCTCGCTGAGCTCCCAGCTGCCCGGCTTGACAATATCCATGGCGAGCCCGGCCTCGTGCTCGCTGCAGCCCGGCGGCAGAATCGACTGCGCCGCCAAATTGACGGATTCCGCCTCGCTGTAGCCCTGGGCGCGATAAGAGGCGATCCTGTTCTCAAAATTTGATTTTTGCGTGGACGTGCGCCGGTAGCCCGAGTAGGGCACCAGCTCCGCGCCATCCTTCAGCGCGGCGTAATACATCTTTCTGTAAGCCGCGGCGGCCCGTTTCTCCATCTCCCGGTTTTCGGGATAGACGCCCGGCAGGCATACGGCGGTCTCGGGCGCATAGCTCTGGGGCAGGGCAAAATCCCGGTTCACCAGCAGCAGGTTCCACTGGGCCTCGTTCATCGCCGCGATGGCCGGCTGGATGTTGGCATAGCTGTAGGAATACCCGCCGGACTTCGCCGTTGTGCTCTCCGGCTTTGCCGTTGTTCCGGCCGTTGCCGCCGCGGTTTTTGTGTTTTCGCTTTTCGCGGCTTCGGTCTTTGAGGCTGCCGGCGCGGCCGCTGTTTTTTCGGTTTTCGTTTTCGCCGCGTCCCAAAGCTCCGGGGGCAGAGTGACCGCGCTGGTCACGGGCGGCGCCGAACGGGGCAGCTTTCCCTTCGAGCTCGCGGCATAGAACACCCCGCCGGAAATCACGATGACCAGCAGCGCCGCGGCGGTTCCCTTGGTCCTGCTCTTCATAAATAACATAAACCCCTTTCTGTCTTTTATTTATCGTCTTATTTTATTATTGTCTTATATTGTTATCTTATTGTATATATTTTTACAAGCTTTGTCAAGACGCAAGCATTCACAAATAACAGGAGGAAACCATGATGACGGCAAGAGAACAAATCGCAAATTACGAATCCACCTTGCGGGAGTACACAAACTTCGCGGTACGGGGCGTGAAGAAGGTCTGCAAGACCGTGGGGGCACGGGAATCCGCCACCGAATCGGAGCGCCGGGGGCAGGAGATGATGGCGGAGGATCTGAAAAGCTGCTGCGAATCCGTAACAATGGAGGAATTCATCTCCGCGCCGCGTGGATTTTTGGCCTGGATCAATATCGGCGTGGCCTGCGGCGTTTTGAGCGCCCTGGCGTTTAACCTGGGCTACGCGCTCATCGCGGCGTTTGTTTTGGGCCTTGGCATCGCGGGCTTCTTTGTGGAATTTTTTCTCTATAAAAAATTCTATGACCCGTTTTTCCCGAAAAAGACCTCCCAAAATCTGGTGGCGGTCAGAAAGCCCGAGGGGGAGGTCAAGCGCCGGCTGATCCTTTGCGGGCACAGCGATTCCGCCTATGAGTTCAGCTTTACCTACTGGGGCCATAAATATTTCAAAAGCGTAAAGCTGCTCACCGTCATGATCATCTTCGCGGCCATCATCTTGGTCGGCGGCGCGGTCATCTGTCTGCTGGGCGTGCTCTTTGAGCGCGGCGGGCTGCTGGGCCTGGGAAATCTCGGCCAGCGGGCGCAGTGGCTCCGGGTTCTGGGCTATGTCTACGCCGCGGCCTGTGTGCCGCTGTGCGCGGAGATCCTCTTCAAGAGCTGGAAGAAAGTGGTTGAGGGCGCCAACGACAACCTCAGCGGCTGCTACACGGCCATGGCCGCGGCAAAGCTGCTGGGCGGCCAGGGGCTTCGGCTGAAGAACACGGAGCTGGTGATTCTGTGCAGCGGCTGCGAGGAAAGCGGCCTGCGGGGCGCCAAGGCCTTCGTGGCCGCCCACAAGGAGGAATACAGCGATGTCGAAACCGCGATGATCGCCCTGGACACCATGCGGGACTACGAGCACATCGGCATATACGTTACCGATATTCACGGCAGGGTCAAGCACAGCCCCGCCGTGGCCGCGCTGATGAAGGAGGCCGCGAAAACCGCCGGGCACGACCTGAAGTACCACAGCCTGTTCTTCGGCGCCAGCGATGCCGCGGCCGCCACCCAGGCGGGAATACCCGCGGCGCTGCTGGCCGCCATGGACCCGGCCCCCGCGCCCTACTACCACACCCGCCTGGACACCCACGATAACCTGGACCCCAAAACGATAGAGGCCTGCCTGGATATTACCCTGGAAATCGCGCATCTTTATGACACAGCCGGGCTGGCGCCGTTCCAGGACGCCGTTGTGAAGGTTGGCCAATAGACCGCCTGCCTGGTATTATGACCTGTTTTTATAACGATTTGCATAAAATAAGCCTCTTGGCCGTTGGAAATCCAATGATAATTCCGATTCTGCAGAATTTGAGTTATTTTACGCGATTTTGACTAGATTTTTTCACATGTTATCTGATATAATAGAGCAGTTTAAGAACATCAAATCACCCAAGGAGGAGACCATGGTCAAAAAAGTCAGCAAAACCCCCTTTCGGGGAACGCCCGAGCAGGCGCGGCAGCTGAATGAGGTCATCGCCGAACACAAAAGCGATCCCAGCCAGCTGATGACCGTGATGCAAAAGGCACAGCAAATTTATGGGTACCTGCCCTACGAGGTGCAGGTCATGATCGCCGACGGCATGGATGTGCCGCTGGAAAAGGTGTATGGGGTTTCGACCTTCTACGCCCAGTTTTCGCTTACCCCCGCGGGCAAGTACGCCGTTTCGGTGTGCCTGGGCACCGCCTGCTACGTGAAGGGCGCGCAGGCGGTTCTGGACCACACGGCGGAGCTTCTCGGCGTCGGCCCGGGCGAATGCACGCAGGACGGGCTCTTTTCGCTGGAGGCCTGCCGCTGCATCGGCGCCTGCGGCCTGGCCCCCGTCATGATGGTCAATGACGACGTGTACGGCAATCTTGTGCCGGAGCAGCTTGATGATATTCTGGCGAAATATAAAGCGTGAAAGGAGAACTGTGTTGATTTCTATCAATGAATTAAATGCGATCCGGGATAAAACGAAGGCGAAAATCACGGCGGGGGGGCCCCCCCGCCCCCCCCCCCCCCCCCGTGGGGGGGGGGCCCCCCGCCGCCACCGCGGGGGGGGGGCGGCCGCCGCGGGCCCCCCCCCCCCCCGGACGCGCA
>Ga0099364_10001350_pt1 | contig 40672 bp, 53 predicted proteins | sample TergutTh196P3_FD_73070 | JGI IMG/M metagenome (GOLD analysis project Ga0099364, IMG submission 73070) | Microcerotermes parvus P3 segment gut microbial communities from Pointe-Noire, Republic of the Congo - Th196 P3 | ecosystem: Host-associated > Arthropoda: Insects > Digestive system > Gut ...
TTTTAACCCGCAGGATTCTTCTGGCAATCCCTTGTACAAACGACTTTTCGTCCTTCCTTGGGATTAGATTTTCCAGAGGATTAGGTCAACTTGTTCCCATGATCAATCGCGATTAACATGTTTTTCAGCTCCTTCATTGTTTACGTATTCTATACGTTTTGAACACGCGGTTTTCAACAAAATCGGAGCCGAAAAAAATATTTTAAATTTTTTTGAAAAAGTGCATTTTTTTACGGGAACGTCGTCTCTTTCCTTTATCGCAAGGGCAAATCGCCCGGGCAGCGCACTTTGACATCAGAATAGCTCCCCGCCGGAGGTTATACAGGTTCCGCGGATAGTGTGCGACGACATGAGCGCGCCCGCGGATGGAACAGCGCACAGCGCGGCCTGGCCGGAACGGTTAACATACGCGGCGATAGCAAGGCGCAGGAAATGGGCCGGCGGGGGGTGCGGAAAATAAAAAAACAGGAGATGTACAATGGAAAATATGGACGACATTATTTTAACTGTTGGGGATATCCAACGCATTTTTCACTGCGGAAAGAATCAGGCATATGAGATAGTGCGTATGGAAGGCTTCCCTGTTATGCGCATCGGGCGGGCGTACTATATCTATAAAAGCGCCTTTCTCAAGTGGCTGGAGCAGAACAAGGATAAGGAGTTGATAAAGTAAGCCCTGCTCTGTTTTTTGAGGTTGCCGCAGAAAAGTTTCATTAGCTCTTGCTTTTTTGTCACCAATAGTATATAATGTTGGTGACGAGGTGATTTTATGGAACGAGGCCACTTAGACAAAATACGCAGCCGCATCCTGTCTTCGGAAGACGGGACAGTGTTCGTGCCGTCTGATTTCTCTGATCTGGCGGACGCCAACTCGGTCAAAAAAAGCCTATCGCGCCTAGTGAAGGCGGGAACGATCCGGCGCATCCAGCGCGGTGTGTATGAGCTGCCTTTGTATAATGAATTTATGCAAGAGAACGTCGCGCCGGCCCCATACAAGGTTGCGGAGGCCCTGGCCAGAAATTACGGCTGGACTGCAATCCCCAGCGGTGATACCGCGCTGAACCTATTGGGCCTGTCCACGCAGGTGCCCGCCGAGTGGGAGTATGTGAGCGACGGGCCCTACAGGGAGTACACCTTCGGCAAAACCACCTTGCGCTTCAAGCATACGACTAATAAGGATGTATCGAAGCTTCCTTACCAGTCTGCGCTGCTTGCGCAGGCAATGAAAGCGCTTGGCAGGGACGGCATAGACGAACGAGCCCGCCAGCACATCGCACGTCGGTTTTCGCCAGGAGAGCAAGCGGATATCCTGCAATCGGGTAAGTATATGACCGGATGGGTCTACGAGGAGATCAAGCAAATCTTTGCGGGAGGCACCCAATGAAACGAATCGCCACGCTTGCGCCCGAGGTTCGGCGCGACTTGTTCACCAACACCGCCAGCAAAATGGGTATGACCATCGCAATCATCGAGAAAGACTTTTGGGTCTGCTGGACGCTGGATTATCTGTTCAACCGCTGCCCATGGAAAAAGCATCTGGCGTTCAAGGGCGGCACAAGCCTCTCAAAAGCGTATGGCCTCATTGAACGCTTTTCGGAAGACATTGATCTAATCTTGGATTGGCGCGTGCTCGGTTATCGGGAGAATGAGCCCTGGGAGCCCCGCAGCAACACAAAGCAGGATAGGTTCAACAAAGAAGCCAATGAACGCGCCGAACGGTTCCTGCGGGAAGAGTTCGTTCTTGCGGTACAGGCGGATTTGGCAGCGGAGCTGGCCGTTGATATTCAAATTGAGCCGGATCCCGACGATGGGCAGACCGTCCTGTTTACCTACCCGCAGGAATTCCAGGACCGAACGATATTGCAGGTAATTCGCCTGGAAATCGGTGCGTTGGCGACGTGGACGCCGGCGGCGCCAAGGCTGATCAAATCTTATGCCGCAGAACAATATCCGCACCTGTTCCAGGAGCCGGAAACAAGCGTACTGACTGTTTTGCCTGAGCGTACCTTCTGGGAGAAGGTAACCATCCTGCACCGGGAGGCTTTCCGCCCAGACAACAGTAGGATGCCAGAGCGGTACTCGCGGCATTATTATGATCTCTACTGTATGGCCAGCTCCTGGGTAATGGACAGCGCATTTGCAGATTTGGATTTGCTGGCGCGGGTGGTGGCGTTCAAGGAAAAATTCTATCGGTCCCCCTGGGCGGAATACAACCTGGCAAAGCCCGGAACCATGCGCCTCATGCCGCCGCGGCGCAGCATGGAACTGCTGAGAGCGGATTACACGCATATGCAGGCCATGATTTTCGGAGATAAACCTACTTTTGAAGCGATGATGGGCGGGATCGCCGTCTTGGAAGCGGAGATCAATCAGTTGATGCTTGACTAACGCGAACTAACATGTTATAATGAAGCCAGTGAAACGGCTCGGCAAAATTGGGGTCAAACTGGGGTCAAAACACTTGACGGCTGAATAATGGCAAGCAGAATCCCTTGATACACAAGGCTTACAAAAACAAAAAACGCGGATGACAACAGGTCTCCAAAACCGCGTGCCGAGGGTTCAAGTCCTTCTGCCCCTGCCACATCGAAAGCCTTGTATATCAAGGCTTTCTAGCTTTTTAGAGGGGTGGAAAATAGCCTAACTGCAACAACAACTGCAACAATCAGAATAAAAGCAACCGGGCTTCTCCGCAGGAAGCCCGGTTATTTTTATGCTGATTTTGCAGTAAAGGAATCAATATAGCCCTGCATCTTGTCTGCGCTCTCTTGATACATTCGTTCTGTGACAGCAGCGTATATGTCTAGGGTGAAAGCTGCTGTCGCATGGCCCAGGGTCTGGCTCACCGTTTTTACATCTATGCCATTTTGCAGGGCTAAGGTGGCATAGGTGTGCCGGAGGTCGTGGACGGTTAAATCATCTACACCTATTTTTTGCAGGATAATCTTGTGATGCTTGGCGATCGTGCGGGGATAAAGCTCCGCACCTAATAGATTGGTGAATACAAGCGCGGTTGCCTGTTCTTTGGTGTCTTTCCAACCAGTCCACGCGCTTCCAGCCTTGAGGCGTTCCCGCATTTGGGCTGCGTGACGTTCCCGGAGGGTGTCCATCACGAAGCGTGGCGGCTTGATGGTGCGGGGGCGATCATTTTTGAGGGGAGCTAAGACAAAGCCCCCATCCCTTTCCGGGCGGCGTTGCAGCTGCTTTTCAATGGTGATTGTCCCTGTGCCGAAATTAACGCAATCCCATGTCAGCCCGGAACCCTCGCCGATCCGCATACCTGTAAAAACAAGCACCTTGTAAAGCGCGGCATATACGCTGCCGTCAGCAGTAGAAGCCTGTACAAAGTCCTTCACCTGTTCATCGTTCAGGGTGTGAAACTGGTATTTCTCAATGCGCGGCGTGGTTACCATGTCGCAGGGGTTTTGCTGGATATATCCGAGCTTATGAGCTGTGGAAAGGGCTTTTGTCAACACACCGTGAACATTGCGGACAGTTTTTGCAGACAGTCCATTATCACGTTGCAGGGCGTTATAGAATTTCTGGATTTGGTGAGGTTTAAGCTGCTGTAGTTTTACGACTTTGAAGGCGGGCTTGATGTGGTTTGTTACCTGGGCCTTGTATGTTTTTTGTGTGCCGTATTTTACCCCGCCTAAATATTCAGCCGTCCAAATATCCAACCATTGCCCCACCGTCATTTTAGACGGTTCCGAATATGTACCCTTATCCACGGCGGCGGCGGTCTGGCGTACCCACTCCCGCACTATCTTTTGTTCCTTGTTGCTGAAATACTTATATTTCGGCTTGCCTGTGCCGGGATCAATGCCGATCGACACCTTCCCCTGCCAAAGGTCGTCGCTGCGTTTGCTGATGCTCCCGCTTCCGTCTGGCGCTCGTTTTGCCATATCAATCATTCCCTTTCATAAATATCTTTTTAAGTGATGCTTGTGCCTTTCGCAAATCCTGTTTGGTAAGTTTCGCTAGACTCTGCATAAATTCACCAAATAAATCTTTGGCGTTGTATTCGCATAACATTGCATTATCATAAAGGGCTTCGGAACTTCTGTACACCTCATCCAGAGAAAGGTTATTATCTATAACAAACTGCTTTAGTGCTGCTATATCTTCAATCCCCTTTATGCCCCCTTCTAGGTTCATCTGAAAAGAATTTGCATAATCTGCAAGTCGCTCAATCTCGTTCCAACAAATAAGGGCTTCAATGAAATTTAATATTACGTGAAAAGGCTGATCGGCTTCAACATATTTTTCAGGTACAATATTAGGTAATTCATTTTTCCATGCTTGTAGTAGTTCAACCGCCTTTCCTGAAAGGCCTGTCACAGCACATATGTCGGTAACTTCTCGAGTTCGTTCATTGATTTTTCCAAAAAGGTAATCCATCTCACAATCAAAGATTTCGCACATTTCTTTCATGTACTCCAAACAAGGAACAGCCTTCCCGTTTTCCCATTGCCCGACAGTCACCCGCGAAGAATCCGCTAAATTCAGCTTTGAGGCAAGATCAGTTTGTGACATATTCAGTCTTTTGCGTTCCGTGGCAATTCGTCTCCCTACGGCCTCATATGTATATATCATCTATACATTATCTCCTTTCGTTATATATTATGTTGTATTATTGTATAATTTACAATAACATTATATCATGGTAGAATAGGTTTGTCAAGGGCTTGGCCACCCCAGATGAAACTATTTTTAAGGAGGTTCCTATTATGATCGGAACTCAAGAAAAACTCTCGTACTCCATTAGAGAGGTCGCCACGCTCTTAGGCATCGGAATGAACACAGCCTATGCGCTTGCACATTCCGAAACGGGTTATCCTGTGATCTGGATCACCAAGAAAAAAGCGATTGTCCCTGCGGCTGGCCTGTTGGAATGGCTGAAGCAGAAAGGGGACCGAGCCAATGATTGAGGACAAAAAATCTTTTGTCATGTACACATCACACTCGGTAGCGGTGCGGCAGTTGAGCCGCGAGGACGCCGGGGATTTGTTCAAGGGTATATTCGATTATGTGGAGCATGGCATGTACCCTGAACTGTCAGAGGCGGCAAACATGGCCTTTATTTTCATTAAGGATGTGCTTGATCGCAACGCCGAAAAGTACGCCCGTGTATGTCAGCAAAAGGCCGAGGCCGGGCGGCGCGGCGGGGTTGCTTCAGGCAAAGCACGCGCTTCAAAATCGAAGCAAACGGAACATGATAGTGAAAAGGAATATGAAAAAGAAAATGAGAGTGGGGGTGAGGGTGATAGTGATATAACACCCCCTTCCCCCCTCGAAGGGGGAAGAGTGTGTGAGAATCCTCCGACCCAGGGCCAAATAGAAAGATACTGTTCAGAACGAGGTAATAATATTGACCCTGCTAGCTTTTTTGACTATTACAGTTCTAACGGTTGGATGGTTGGATCAAACAAAATGAGGGACTGGCGCGCCGCTGTTCGAGAGTGGGAGCGGCGTAAAAAAGATGAAAAACAAAGCGTAGCTCCCTCGCAACCTGATTATAGTAAACCACAATGTTTTGATTGGAGTTTATAATGAATAATTCAAAAAATTATCCATCAGGGCGTAATTGTCCTGATTGCGGCCGGGAAATCATGTTGCTTTGCGCCCCCACTATCAATAATAAATCACCTGAAATAAAATGTCGGTGCGTGATTGACCGGGAAGAAGCACAACGCGCAACGGATATTGAGCGTGGTCGCATTTTGGCGAGAGATGATGTGCGAAAGTGGGTTGGAATGGGTGTCCGCTACATGAAATACTCATTTAAAAACTGCATTACTACCGCCGCCAATCGTGATGCGGTGGAGGCGGCAAAAGAATTCGCCGATGCGGTCTTGGATCACAGCGGGGAATTACCGGGATTGTATTTTTGCGGCGATGTCGGTACAGGAAAAACCTTCCTTGCTTGTTCAATCCTCAATCAAATCATTGATACTTGTCCTGTTTCTGAGGAAACCGCCCTAAACTACGCAGAAGGTTGCGGCTCTCACCGTTCCACCTCATTATTGCGTTTCTATGGTACAGCTGAATTACTTCAACGTATACGCGACAGCTATAGTGGAAATCGGTACAGAGGTTATGACTTTGACGATGATGGGCCGGGAGATGATTTGCTTAATCTCTGCATGAAAGCTAAATGCCTTGTGTTAGATGATTTTGGTGCTGAAAAGGTTTCTGATTGGGTGTTGGAACAACTTTATATCCTAATTGAATATCGTTACCAAAACTGCCTGCCTCTGATTATCACATCTAATGAGACACCACAAGGCATTGAAAGAAAGCTGGGAAAGCGGATTGCTGACCGTATTCGCTCTAGCTGTCGTGTTTTCCCGCTTGTTGGAAGCAGTCAGCGTGAAACAGCTAAATAATTCCTACATCTATAAAACAAACAACCCCGCTACCAATCAAGGATGGCGGGGATTGTTTCATAAATGCTGATGATATTTTGGTATTGTGAAGCGGATACCGTAGGCAGGCGGGCCTGCCGAGGGAGCCGATGAACAATACCAAACAACAGAATGCAGGAGGCTATTTTGCTGTGTGGGCTTGCCAGTGGAATATTCACCATGACTGTATCGGCTTACAGTAACGCCTAAGGCGCATATTCATATCTTTCAACAAATATCTTAGGAGCGGTTGTACTGGAACCCAAAACGGATGCATAAGTGGTAAGGCCGTCATATCGTCCCCATACAATAATTACATCATCGACCAGAATACGACCATCCCGATCATTCAAGGCACCACCGAATATAACGATATTATCTCTCCAAATGCCGAAATCCCCTTCCGTGACGGAAATTCGCAGAAGTCCATCTTCAACAACTTGGGTTACTTTCCCCTCAATTGTCACGTTTTTGCTACGCCATTTATCCGGGTATCTTGCCAAGTCATTGTATGTTACAAATTCATAGCTTTTTTCCGTTTCCGGTGGAAGGCTTATAGTTGTTCTGGCGGCATTTTGTTCATCATAGTGTTTTGCAAACGCTTCGTATTCATCGGCATGATCCGCCATGTATTTGTTCCACGCTTCCTGATCCCCTAGAATCTCTGGGCGTTCCTTCACTAATTTGTCCCATCCGTCAAAGAAAGCATCTGGGGAAATTGTAGTTGCGCTTGCTGTCTTGGTGGTCTGTGCGGTTTTTGTCGTGGCTGTGATAGTCGTAGTCCGTGCGGCTTCCTCCGCCGCTATTCTGGATTGCTCTGCCGCCCTTGATTCCCGCTCCGACTGCGCTATTGCCCTAGATTCAGCTATAGCCGCTTTTTCTTCGGGGGTTCTGTTGCTATCAACAATCATCCCCCACACCGCCAAGACAATGAACAGCGCAATAGGACCGCCGACAACAATAAGCAGTACCTTTTTCCACTTCTTCATCTTCTTGCGTCCCCTGATGGTAGTGTCAGCCGCGCCCGGCTCAGTCATGCCACCCCTCCTAATCTACCCAACGATAGCTTTTAACCGATCCTGCGATTGACTCAAAGCTGCGTTCATCTTCCTGCAAGACGTTGAACAGTATCCGCCCACAGGCTTTCCCAGCCTCATCATAATTTCCGGCATAGGCTTCAACTAGGTCTTGCAGCGGCGTTCCTGTCCACGATTGGGCGTTGAAGCCGCCAACGAGGGTACGGGCCTCAAAGTCCACGTTCTTTCCGTTCTGCGCCATGAAGGCATAGGCCGCGCCCTGCAAGAAATCCTCTACCCGCTGCATTTGCTCCTGGGTGATTCCGGTCACGCCTTTCTGCATGGTGTCGGGTGCATTGCTAATCATGAAAATGTCCTCCTATGTTTTTATGGTGAATCTATTATAGTCTCATTACGAAACATTGTCAAGCTAATTTTCTGCCTGAATGATTCTAATTGAGACATCAATTGATTGTGCTCCTTGAACATGATACCATCTTTCAAGGAGGTACGATTATGATTGCTTTGAGACTGCGCCAGCTTCGAGAGGAAAAGGGCGTAAATCAAGTTGACGTGGCGCAGCACCTGAATATTAGCCGCGTAACATACTCCCAATATGAAACCGGCAAGCGGCAAATGAATTATGAATCGCTCGATCTGCTAGCGGGGTATTTTTGCGTCAGCGTGGATTATCTGCTAGGCCGAACAGACGAGCGCGGCGCACTTCGACCCAATGAAGAGGCATTGTTGCGTAGCTATGATCTGATGGACGAGCGCGGGCGCATGAATGTGAATGCAACAGTGGCGCATGAAATGTCACTCGTACAGCGCAAAGAAAACAAATAGTATTACTTGCTACTTCCAAGACAAGACAACAAATGATCACCATAGGCCCTCTATTGCCCCACACGGCCTCTTGACTAAAAAACGGTAGTTATCCCTCTTGACAAAAAACATCCTCATGGGGAGCCTTGTAGAGGCTCATGGAGAAGCAGGGCTATATGATGAAAACAGTCGCAAAATATCTCTTGACCTGATCCACCGACCTAAAGAGTATTACATACCAAGGTAACATAGATCGGTTGTTTCACTGCAACACAACTGCAACAATTGGTGCAACGAATAGAACAAATCAAGGCAAAGTGCTATAAAGCGAAGCAAGGCAGAAACCGCTATACACAAGGAGTTTATAAGACTGTGTAAAGCGTAATAAAGCAGGGGGATTTCTGCTTTAGGTAATTCAAGTCCTTCTGCCCCTGCCACTTTTCCGGACCGCGAAAGCCTTTCGTATCAAGGCTTTCGCGGTTTCATCTTTGCCTTGCCGAGCCTCTGATTACCCTTTGCCAAAGGCTCTTTCTAACATTTTTCTAACGGATCTCCAGCGGAAGCAGATTCTCCAGCGCCGCCGTGATGTTGCGCTTGGAGGTGGCGTCGATGTGGGAATAGAAGTTCAGCGTGGTCGATGCCTGCGAGTGGCCCAGCCAGTGGCAGGTCGCTCGCGGCAATCGTTTTGTGGAACATGCGGGTTAGGTAGTTCAGCGAGATCAGGGTGCCGTCCGGCCAGGTGAACACGGAATCGCTGTCGTGGTAAGCACAGGGAAAAGAACAAATGATTTGTCTTTTATCTTTCGGTGAATACAGAATTTTCCGCAAGTAAAATCAAGCAATGCAATTTCAATAACTCTATAATAACAATAGAGCGGAAGAAACGAGGTGAGCAGACGAATGTACGAGTGGCACAAGCAAGTTCAAATCATTGTTGAAGAAATCGACAACTGTATAATACGACGCGACGATGAAGCCTTAACGCTTGGTTTTCTTTCTCGTAAGCTGGGTTATTCCGAATTTCATACTACGAGAAAATTCAAGGAAATATCGGGTATGCCGTTCTTCGTACAAAAATAAATCCCTTTGACCGCTACTTATTAGGAATTGGAGAGACGCGCATGCCCGTGTAGAGCGCCAGCAAAACCTCCAATCCGCGGCCGTTTTTTGCACATGCGCAGCCGTCAAACGGTGCACTGTTTGAAAGCTCCGGACGGCTGGCATTTTTGGTAAATTCGATTGCAGAATATTCCCTTTGCGCGGCCCACGCCTCTCAAATGCTGGAAAAGCCCGCGTTTTGTGCATGCAACAAGGCTCTTTTTTGCTTTCAAGCATTGACTTTCCGTGCCTTTAGTAGTATAAAATGAAGCGGACACCGGTTTAAACCCTGAATCTGATTGAAGGGTTTCCGGTCAACAGGACACTGAAAGAAAAGGAAGAGCTATGGATCACATGCAGGGCTTCGCCTATCAACATCAATATGCCTATCCGCCCCAACAAAACGCGCGGCAATATCAGGCTGTCCAAGAGCAGCCGTTTGACGCGCCGGACGACTGCGCTTGGGACGCGCTGCTAAACCAAATACGCATTGATCATATGCCGGAAGGCAGGCCGCACAGCACGTCGGAGCAACCAGCGGTCACGGACAAACAGCTGCGTGCTCTCAACCGCAGGCATTTGCTGGTGATGATCCGTGACCTGCAAGTGACGGTCCGCGGCCTGGAAGAAAAAGTTCAGCAAGAGAAAAATGAAAAAGAAAGCCTGCTCCTGGCATATCAGGCGGGGCAGAGATGGACACAGGATAGTTATGCGAAACAACAGTGACGCGAAAATTCGTGAGCAGGTGAACGCCCTCGGGCTTCCCTGTATCGAAACGCTCAACCGGGAAATCGCCCGGCAGGAGCGTTTGCGGGCTTACAGGCGGCTTGCTCTCGGCCTCCTGGCCGGCCTTGTAGTAGCCGCTGCGGTGATTGTGCTTATCACGAATCTGTGGGTTGCCGTGCTGCGGATCGACGGCTCCAGCATGACCCCTCTGTTAAAAATGGACGAGATCGTCCTTGCGGTGAGGACAGGCAGCCCTGAGAAAAACGAGATCATCGCGTTGAATCATAACAATAAGCTCCACATCAAGCGGGTGGTCGCCCTGGCGGGCGACCGGGTGGACATCGGCGAAGACGGCGTTGTTTCGGTCAACGGCAACGCGCTCAGCGAGCCCTATGTCTCCGAACCGAGTTTCGGCAGCTGCGATATCGAGCTTCCCTTCCAGGTGCCGCCCGGCGCGGTGTTTGTCCTGAGCGACAACCGCGCGGACAGCATAGACAGCCGCGACAGCCGCTTTGGGGTGGTGGAACGGGAGCAGGTTATCGGCAAGGTCATCTTCCGCATGTGGCCGCTGCCGCGGCTCGGGAGTATTGCATAAAAAACATAGGACGGTGCAAACGAATGAAGAGAAATGATAGAGTCATGGGGAAAATTTTAGCGGACAAACAGCGCAGGAGGATAGCTTTGGCTGTCTTTGCGCCGCTGCTGGCCGCTGTGGTTGTGCTCACGGGCATATTGTCCTTGCTGCCCGCGCGGACGGCGGAAAGCCCCCTCGAGGAGTTTACGGTGACGGGCGTCACGCAGCGAAGGTATACTAGCCTGGGGCTCGAAACTTATAACAACAGCAACATCGCCGGATATTTAGACAGTTGGAAGGTGCCGGGCATGAGCATTGAGGATCCGGTCACGCTCAACCCACTTTCAAGCGGCAAGAACGACCATCTGGTGATCTACCGCCTGCCGCTGGGCGGATATGCGGTGCCGGACACCGTCAAGTGGAACGGCCGTAGGAACCTCGTCGACCACATCGTGCTGCTGTATACGAATGAAGGATGGGAGCAAATCGGAACGGTGACAGCGACGAGCAATGAGATACACATCTGGAAGCTTTCGCCCGCTCAGCAGGCGGGCGCTGCGGGCAAATATTTATATATCGCCTTTTTCGCCGACAAAACGAACCCGGATTTAGACCTCGCCGGTATTACCAACGCGTCCACATCCCCCTTCAGCGTTATAGCTGCATTTGATTCACTCCCGCAGGCCATCTTTAACCGCGACCCGCTTCCTTCCCCTCCCCCCATGGTCGACGATAATCTGAGCGCGGTGGACTGGACGGAAACCGTGGATCATACCGGGTATGACACTGGCTCCACGCTTGCCTACACGAGGGAAACGTCAACGAAATTCAACGGCTACGAAACGCCGGACCATGTTGTATTTGGCGATAACGTCGTGCGGTTTTTCGGATACGGCAGAGATCCCTATATGGACTACGTCTTCTGTGACAACAACGCCTCCTTTGAGGGCGTGGCCTTCAAGCTGACGCCGGTGCAAATGATTTTCCACACCTTCTATCAGACCGGCTTTTTGTTCGGCGGGGTCATGAACGGCGGCAATTATACCGGCTACGCGCTGATACTGGAATGCGGCAACTCGGAGGGTATGCTGGAAACCGGCACGGCCAGCCTGTCTTTGTACTACATCAACAACGAGCCGTGGGACACCGATCAATTCACACCCGGCAGCGCCGCGACCACGCGCACATTGATCGCCACCTACAAAACCGGTATCAAGAACAGAGACAATACCCCTATCGACGTAAATATCAAAATCACCGGCGGCAACACCGCCGAGGTTTACATAGACGGCACGCTGCGCTCCAGCATCGGCGTGGCCATGCCCGGCCAGGGCTTCGGCTTTTTCACCGGATATTATGAACACGCATGCACCATATTGAGCGTCGTGCAGTACGACTATGTGGCCCTGACCGGGCTCCCCCCGGTGCCGATGAAGCTCACAACGGTCACGGCGCGGTTTTATGACGCCGACGAGACCTGGACCGAAATTGCCGCGTCCCAAACCGAGCAGGGCTACGCGGGCATGGTATACGACGTGATCCCTCCGAAAAACGTTACGATCAACGATGAGGATTGGGTTTTTGTCAACTCACTTCCCGGGAAAAGGGAGGGGCTGGTCTATAAAAACCAGTATTACCACGATGTGATCAACCTGTATTACCGAAAGATTGATGGCGACATAACCGCCTCCAAAAGCGCGTCCGTAGGCGGCGTTTCAAATAACGGCGCCGAGCAGGAGCCCGTCAAGGTGAATCCCGGCGGCACCATCGACTATACCATCAGCGCGCAAAAAGTAGAGCCGACGCGCTATGTTTTGCGGGGCATCCAGTTCGATTCTACCTCTAGTCCTCTTTCCAACGCAATGCGAACAAATATCGAGGACGCAAAGACGCTCTTTGGGATCGACAGCCCTTACCTTAGCAATGCCGCATACAATTATTCCACTTATTATCGATACAATCCTTACCTGACGCCCACTCCGACCGGTGAAGGTATCTCCTGCATCGCCCCGGTAGAAATTCTGGAAAAAGCAGATATGGTGAACGAAGCCGACGGCAGCCCAGTGGGGGATCTTCCTCCGGGCGCCTATACCATGAGCGTTGTGTTTGTGAAGACCCCTTTTAACGGGGGATCGGCCGAACGCCCGAACAGCGCGCAATGGCCGGGCGTTTATATCGGAATGGGCGCTGATTTTTATTATAGTGATTCTGGTGTTAGCTTTGTCAATACTCTTGCAAGGGTACATCCGGGGAACGCGAAGCTCCACGTACCCGCGTCCGAGCTGAGCACCTCCGGCGGGTACGGGCTGACCGACCCCATTGAGATCGGGGAGATCCGAATCAGCGCAAGCGGGCGTATTCTGAGCGGCTTTCAATGGCAGATCCATATCCCGCAGGTAGACGACATGATCCAAATGTTCCCCATAGTCGAAGACAAAGCGGGCAATTCGGTGACCATAGCGTCTATCGTGCTGACACCTGTGGAGAGCGACTCTTATTTCTTCCCCATAGGAGCGTCGACGGGAGACTATCAAAGAAGCGCCGTTACAAACTTCAACGCGTGCTTCAGCCAGACTGTTGCCACAACCCTATATAACAAAGACATAAAGATGGGCTCCTATTCAGGGAATAGTACCACCCCACCGTTTTCGGCTGTTGCGTTTTACAGAACATCAAACGTGACAAATAATCTGGTCACCCTGAACAGGGTCGAGATGGCGGACAATCTGACCATGCCGCCGGGGCAATATACCGTAGGGTTTAATTTCCTTCAGAGTGATATCGGCGGATCTGTTAACTTCACCTATAACGGCGCAACCATGACCTTGGTCTCGGCGTCTTCGCCCTCTGCCCTGAACGTAGGTATCGGCAACGTGTCCAATACCGGCCCGAACACCGGGACCTCCGTGTCCTTATATCATCCCTATACCAGATGGACCACGGAGACCGCGGGGACGGTATGGATCGACAGCGAAGGCTATGTGACCGACCAGGCGGGCAACCGGGGCACCGCCGACAAGCCCGCGTTTTGTTTCAGCATGTCCGCTCCCATACACTCCTCGTTTGCCCTGGAGGGCGTGGTTCTGACGCCGGTCAGCGCGCCCGATATGGTCGTAGAGGACCTTCTCCCCGCCGGGCTGACCTATCAGCCGGGCAGCACTTCAGGCGCGGGCGAACCGGTCACTACCACCGAGGATGGCCGGGAGAAGCTGACCTGGACGCTCCCGGGGAATCCATCTTCGGCGGACATAAGCTTCACCGCAAACATTGACCCTGCGGCAAAGGGAGTCTTTGAAAACACGGCGACGGTCACGGTGGGTTTGGCGGTCGCGATGACCAACCCGACCTATCACACGACCGAGAAACGGATGACCGAACGGTTCGTGGAGCACGGCACGGGCACGGAGCTAAAGCCGGACGAAACGACATTTACGTCCGCAAGCAGTTATCAGCTCCCGCTCATTTCCTATGGCGACATAACGTACGATGATGAAATATATGCCTATTACGGCTATTCCCTGCTGTCGGAGGGGGACGCGACTGTACATGAGTCCCAGCTTCTCAATCATAACATAAGCGGCATGGACGCGGAGGTCATCACCCTGCACTTTAGAAAAAAACCCAAGGTGACGGTCCACTTCGCCGACGGGAGCGGAACGGTCGTCCAACCGGCGGTCACGGCGGATGTGGCCTACGGCGCGGATTACACCGTACCGGATTATTACCTGAACGATATCGGCAGCTATATGTATTATAAAGCGGTCAACGGCACGCCCGCTGCCAATCCATTCGCCGGGACAGTGACGCCTCCGGCAGCGCTGACCAATATCACGGCCGACACGGACATTACGCTGTATTTCACGCAAAGCGGGTATCCTGTTACGGTCCATTTCGTGGAGCTTTACAACAGCATGAACATGCTGCAAAGCGACCGCTCCTTTATCGTGGACACGGGCGGCACATTCACGCCGGGCACGGTATCCCCGAGCCTGTTCGCGCCGGTCACACCGGACAACGGCATGGAGAGGGAATACAGCTATTACGGTTATTCCATCGGAAGCTCGACGACAGTGATACCGGGGCAGCCTCCGCAGCAGACGGGGATAAACGCGCCGCTTGAGATCAGCCTGTATTTCAATACAAGCTATTCAATCATCGAACAGTTCCACACGACGGACGAGCCGCGATACGAGCCTCATACGGGCGGCTGTGATCCTTCTGACGGCCATACTCATGACCGGCTCCCGCCTGTCGAGCTGAAACCCGACAATACGGTAAATATACCCGGCGGGTTCCCCTACAGCGGCAACCCTCCCGCTACCATCAATTTGCACAGCGAGGATTGGGATTATGTGGGCTACAAGGCCGGCGACGACAACGGCGCGTTGAACTACGGTTATCCCTCCGATCCCGCGATCACGAGCGTCAACGGCGACTTCACCTTCGTTTACGTTTACGAAAAGCCGGACGAATCGAGCGAGATCACCGTGTCCAAGAGCGCGAGCGTTTCCTCTGAAACGCAGCTGACCGCGGGTCAGAAATACAGCTACACCATCGGCGTGGATGGGGCGAATGCCGCACCAACGTTTACATCAGAGGATTTCGAGTATACAGGAGCGGTGGAGCCTTTTACCGCCCCCGTGGCCGGAACCTACAAGCTTGAGGTTTGGGGCGCTCAGGGAAAAGCTTTTAACACCAATGCGGGCACGGGCGGCAAAGGCGGCTATTCCGCAGGGACTGTTACGCTTGCGGCGGAAGAAACGATCTATGTGTACGTCGGCGGCTCGGGCAAAGCTGTCGTCAACGGAAGCAACGGCGGTAACGTCAACAGCGCGGCCACTGGCGGAGGAGGGACCGACATACGGTTATCTTCCGGCGCCAGTACGCTGGGCACCCGTATTATAGTGGCGGGCGGCGGCGGGTCCGGCGGAACGGGTTCAAACGCTACCGGCGGATATGGCGGCAGCAACAGCACAAACAACACCGATGGCGGGTCCGGCGCAGCCGGCGGCGTCACAGGCACCAATCCCGGCGGAACCAGCGGTACGCAAAGCGCCGGCGGCCAGATCGGCGGATCATTAGGGACGGCCGGAACAGTCGGTGTGTTTGGTATTGGCGGTAACGGAGGATATAGTTCAACGACACGTTACGGCGGCGCGGCCGGCGGCGGCTGGTACGGCGGCGGCGGCGGAAGAGCGGGCAGCACCAGCACCAACGGTTCGGGCGGAAGCGGCGGAAGCGGCTATGTATTTACATCCGGCTCAAACAAAACCGGTTACGGCGCGAACATTCCTAATTCCAAGTATTATCTGACCGATACCGTCATGATCGCCGGAAACGTTTCCATGCCAAACCCCGCCGGCGGAGCGAACATCCCCGGGAAAGACGGCGACGGTTACGCCAGAATCACTTTAGTGGCGGCTTCCGGTCCGTTGGTGCCCGACATGACCATCACCGACCTCCTGCCCCAAGGGCTGCAATATGTCAGCAGCGATGTCGCGCCCGTTTCCGAGGATGATTTTGTCGGCAACCGCCAAAGGCTGACCTGGGAGCTTTCGGGACAAAGCAGCGTAACGGTGGAGGTAGAGGTGCTGAATAACGGGCTGACCTTCATCAACACCGCCACGATGGAAATTGACGAAACAACTTACTTCACCAACGCGACCTATCATCGTTCAGGCGTAAAGATCACCGAACGTTTCCGGGATAAGGAGGATATCGAAGGGACCCTTCTCGCGCCCGATAACGCGATCATCCAAGCGGCGGGAACCGCGTATACCGAAAAGGATAATGTCAACGGCATCTCCGGCTGGACCTATTGGGGCTGGAAGCTGGAAAGCGGAGCCGCAACGGAGGGAACTCCTTCCCCGGCGACGATTATTTCTTCAGTGAGCGGCGGCGAGACCATCACCTATCTCTATACGGAGGCCGCCGCGCCTCCTGTTGGCCCCGAGCCGGCCATCGTAACCCTGAACGCCCTCAAAAAAGCCACAGGAGGCTCAATGTCGGCGAACCAATTCATCTTTGAATTGTTTGACTGCCAGGAATCTGTGAGTGTAGGTACATCGAATCCAGATGCCGGCGCAAGCAGCCCGGTCATTTTCGGCGCGTTTATCTTTACAGAAGAGGATACGTATGTCTATCTCATGAAGGAATCCTTCACGGGCGCTGTAAACGGGTGGAAGGGCGGCTGGAAACTGGACGACACCTGCTACCGGATTGAGATTGAAGTAGAAGACGTTAACAATGTACTAATTCCCACCGTGACCTATGTCGAATGCGACAGCAGCGGCGTGTCATTGGGCGGATCACCGAAAACCTACACGGATGAAACCCAAAGCAGCTGGCCGGTCTTCACCAACATCTTCGGCGGCCCGGTGCTCCCGATGGTAGGCGGCTCCGGCGAGGGCGCTTTCACAGCCGCCGCGCTGGCGGGCATGGTTTTCCTGGGTCCCGCGCTGTTCATCTACCGGCGCAGCCGGCGCGGAAAGCGCCTGGCCCGGCTGGAATAGCGCACGCGGCAATCCCCCGCATGCACGGGTTAAAATATACCGCTTTCCCTAAAAAACAAAGAAAAAGAAAAGGAGCAACCCAAAATGAAAACACGCAAAATCGCAACCCTGATCCTGGCCATGGTCATGGCCCTGGCCCTGGCGCTGCCGCTGGGCATGAACGCCTTCGCGGCGGGCGACGGTAAAATCGTCATCACACCGCCCGACCGCCTGGTTCTTACCTCAGATGACGCACCTCAGTTCAAGGCCTACAAGCTGTTTGACGTCTTGGTCAGCCCGGACGGCGTGAACCACGCTTACGAGCCCACACTTGAGGTTGAAGAATGGCTGTTAACAACTGATGGCTCGGCTTTCGGCCTTAACCTGGAAACCTATATCCGGACGAACGAAGACCTGACCGCCCTGGCCAGCGCCCTGAAGGATGCCGAGTTTGAAGACAGCGGCTCCGCCGAGTTGGTTAGCGACGGAAACGTGGAAATCACAGGCCTGGATTACGGCTACTACCTGGTTACCGGCCAGGGCTCGACGATCGAAACCTCGACAAAACCAGACAAATTGGCGGTTATGGCCCGCGGCGCGATGGTTACGATCACCTCGGCCGTCCCAACAGCAACCATCGCCCTCAAGGCCGACGCCCCCACGCTGACCAAAACGGCCTCCAACAGCGCGGGCGGCGCTTTCGCGACGCCAATCTCCGATGTCAAAATCGGTGATACCGTGTACTTCAAGATTACCTCCGAGGTTCCGGACATGACCGGCTACAGCAGCTACACATACAAAATCACGGATACTCTGGGCGCCGGCCTGACGATCAACCCAAGCAGTGTCGCGGTCAAGATCAACGACGAACCATATACGGGCTTCACCCCGACCGTGTCCGGCCAGCTGCTGACCATTGATTTCACCTCAGCCTTCCTGACCGGATTCAACAGCGCGGGAAATGAAGACATCGTTTTCGACGCCCCCATCGTGGTCACCTACAATGCCGTGCTCAACACCTCTGCCGCCGCGAATAACGGCGCAACGAACAGCGCCGCGCTGACCTTCAGCAACGACCCTGACGGCAACGGCACCGGCACCACGCTGACCGACACTGCCGAAATCAAGCTGTTTTCCATCACCGTTACCGCGGTCAATAACGAAACGAACGCCCTCCTGCCCGATGCCGAGTTTAAGCTGAAGAAGGGCGGCGCCTATGTCCAGTTCATCGACAATGAAAACGGCACCTACCGTGTCGCCACGGATACTGAAATTAGCAACGCGGGCACAACCAAGAAGGAAGTCATCATCACCGACTCCCAGGGAAAAGCGGTCCTTCAGGGCCTGAACCCCGGCAGCTATACCCTGGAGAACACCGTCCCGCCCGAAGGCTTTAACAAAGCCGATGATGAGTCAATTAACATCGTCGCTGCTAATGTGGCGCGCGAAGTCCGCTTCAGCGGCGGCTCCCAGCTGCCCATCACCGGCGGCATCGGCGAAATCCTCTTTGTCGTGATCGGCATCGGCGGCGCGCTTGCTGTCGCGGCCGCGGTCGTTTACTACACGAAAAAGCGCCGCCTGAGCGCGCTGAAGACCCACTAAGTCATCCTGGTATCCCGCCCTGCCCGGCGCTTTCCCGCGCCGGGCGGCGGACGCCGCGACAACCGCGGCAGGGAGAGAGCTATGAAAAAACACATCTTCATATATACCGGCTTTGCCCTGGCTTTTCTCGTGTTTCTCTCCGTGCTGCTGTACCCCCGCGTGGCCAAGTACGTCAACGCCCGCAGCCAGTCGCGGATCGTCGTGCAGTACCTCGACAAAGTTTCCGGCATGGACGAGGAAGAGGCCCGGGTGCTCCTGGAGGCCGCGCGCGAATACAACGAAAGCCTGCTCGAAAAGGCATTCCGGTTCGAATTCACGCCGGAGGAAACGGCGCGGTACAAAAGCCTGCTGGATCCCGGCGGCGGCGTCATGGGCATCCTGGAAATCGGCAAAATTGACGTCAAGCTGCCCATCTACCACGGCACGGACGAGAGCGTGCTGGCGGCCGGGATCGGGCATTTGCCGGGCTCGTCCCTGCCCGTGGGCGGCACGGGGACCCACGCCGTCATCACCGGGCACCGGGGCCTGCCGTCGTCGAAGCTGCTGTCGAGCCTGGACAAAATCGCCGAGGGAGACACCTTCCTGCTGCACGTTCTTGGCGAAACGCTGACCTACCAGGTGGACGACATCAAAACAGTGGAGCCCAACGAGCTGCGCGCCCTGGATATCGACCCGGACCTGGACTTCTGCACGCTGGTTACCTGCACGCCATACGGCGTGAACACCCACCGCCTGCTGGTGCGCGGCCAGCGCGTGGAAACCCTCGCCAGCCCTGACCGGGCAACCTTCCGCGCCGACGCGAGGCGTGTGGAAAGACCCTTGATCATCTTGCTGTTTCTCGTTCCGGCGCTGCCGGTTCTGGTGATATTTTTCGTCCTGGGATACAGGAAAATCCGCAAAGGAGGCGTCGCCTCATGAAACGAATCTTAGCCATACTATGCGCCGTGGCCTGCCTGCTGCTGACAACCGCGGGCGCCGTGTCGGCGGCCAGCCCAAGCCTGACGGTGGTCATGAAATACGGAAAAACGCCGTTGCAGGGAATCTGCCTCGCGGTGTGCCGCGTGGACGGCGCCGGCGAGAGCTTCGCCCGCCTGAGCGCGGAGGAAAACACCGCCCAGGCGGCGGCCTTCCATGCCCGGGCCGTGGAAAACAACACGGAGCGCATCGAAAAAACCACAGACAGCGAAGGCAAGGCTGTCTTCGAGGGCTTGCCCGACGGGCTGTATCTCGTGGTGCAGGTTGACGGCGAAGCGGACGAGTACATCGTCGCGCCCTACCTGGTCGTCCTGCCCCGCGACGCGGTTTCGCTCCCGAAATCCGAGCCGGTCAGGCGCGAGCCCCCAACGATCACAGCCGCGCCCGGTTCAAGCGCAAACGAGGGCGGGCCGGACTATGCCCTGCCGGAAACCGGGGAGCCTGACGCAGATGCAAGCAAGCCCGGCAGGTTCACCCTGCCGGAAACCGACGACCTGAACAATCTGAGCCTCTGGCTTGTCATTATGGGCGCCAGCTGCGCGGGCTTTATAATTATGATTCTTCTGGCAAGGAAGCACAAACGGCGCGAAAAGAATCCTGCTTAGCGTCTTGCCGCTGTGCTTCGCGGCAGTCAAGCCCGTCCTATGTGAAGGCCTGCCCGCGGCCCGAACGGAGCAAGCTGAACAATCCCGCCGCGCTCCTGTACAGCGGATGTCGACCCTCATCGGCCTGCACACCAAGGACGAGCTGCTGGACATCTTCGCGGAGCTGTGCCTGCCGCTGAAGCCCGTGGCGGCCGAGCCAGCGGACCTGGCCGATTAATTTATATGCGGGCCAAGGCAAAAAAAGCCCCCTCCCCGTGAAAGGAGAGGGGTTGCGGTCATAGGTCAACGCGTCAATCAATCTCGAAAAACTTCGCCTCATAGAAGCCAAGGTCTTGCTCTAATGAAAATATGATCGTTTGCCCCTTGCCAATGAGCGTTGGCGATCCGCCTACCACAAGCCCATCAATAACAATTTGGGAAGCTAAGGGAGCAACAGCATAATATAAACCAGGGAAAACATCGAATTTAATGGCGCTTACATATCCTGTCCTGTCGGCTACCCATTGACGCATATAATAAAAAGACTTAATCGTGGATGTAACACTTGTAAAACCGGGAGAAACATAGTTTCCAGTTTCGGTTTCGCTAAAATACATAGGACTGACTGACAGGATAGTTTGTCCTATGTCAATCGGGAGGACCAAACATTTATCATGAGAAGCGGTGTCAGTGAAAAATGCTGAATTGATATCAAAGGGGGAGTCATCTATGAATAAATTAGATCCCAGGGCTAGAATATATCCCGGTTTATCCGCTACCCATTGATACATATAGCCTGTCGTATCTTCGCCAAACGTCAAGTTAAACGTCGTGTCCGTAATCAGCTCGGCGTTCCCATAATCCGGCACCCACATGCCCTGCGGGCCAGCCGGGCCGGGGTCGCCCTTGTCGCCTTTCGGCCCCTGAATCCCCTGCGGCCCTTGCGGGCCAGCCACGCCCTGGTCGCCCTGATCGCCCTGATCGCCCTTGGGCCCCTGAACGCCCTGCGGGCCAGCCGGGCCGGGGTCGCCCTTGTCGCCTTTTTCGCCTTGCTCATAGCCCTGCGCCTGCACCCATGTTTTCGTCGCGAAATCCTTGTTCTTGAGATAGTCCGTCAGCTCGTTGTTGTTGTCCAGCCGCGGCGCCAGAGGGCCGAGCAGCCCGAAGCACAACAGCCAAGCGATGATTTTGCCCCACATAGTATGTGCCTGCCTTTCAAAATTTAGTATCTGTATTATAACACGGCGCGGGCCGCGGCGCAAGTGTTTTTTCTCATAAACAAAAATCGGAAGCCCATCGCTTCCGGTTTCTTTGGCTTTTCCGGCCCGTTAACGGTCATCGTCAACAGATGTGATCATAGTGCGCTCGCGGAACAGCAAGGATACGCACCAGATGCCCGCAAGGGCCACCAGGGTGTAGAGGATCCGGCTTACGATAGCGCCGTGCTGGTAGGGCTGGCGCACCACCGTCGGCTGAACGCGGGCTACTGCCTTTGGAGATATGATCCAATTATCATGACGCCGCGATACAACTACAACTATCGTTTGCCCTTCGAAGTGACCGCGATCTCGGATCCAGCGCTCAACAACGGCAAGGGTGTTGAATCTTTACTGACAGAAACAGCATAATCGCGCCAAACTCCCGGATACTAATCATAACTAGTATCCGGGAGTGTGATTTTTTATGCAATTCAGCCACAGCTTCGAGCAAAACCGCGCCATGATACAGCAGCTCCTGCGCGTGGAGGCCAGCTTCGATCTCATCACCCGCACCGTGCGCATGGACGGCAAGCAGGCGCAGCTGTATTTTGTGGACGGCATGGTGCTCGACGACACTTTGGAGCGCATCATCGACGCGCTTTTAAAGCTCCCGCCGGAGCGCCTGCGGGCCGACCGCTCCGCCCGGGATTTCATCGACGACGCCATGCCCCACGGCGAAGCGGACCTGACGCTTGAGGCCGGCGACTTCATCACCTTTGTGCTCTCCGGCGCGGTGGGTATGCTGCTGGAGGGCTACCGCGAGGCGGTTTTGATCGACGTGCGCAGCTATCCGGCGCGGCCCATCACGGAGCCGGAAAACGACCGGGTGCTGCGCGGCCCCCGGGAGGGCTTCGTCGAGGCCCTCGTGAGCAACACCGCCCTGCTGCGGCGGCGCATCCGCGACCCCAGGCTCAGTATGGAGCGCTTCACGCTGGGGGAGCGCTCTAAAAGCGATGTGGTGCTGTGCTATCTCGACGGCCGGGCGGACCAAAAGCTTCTGGACCGCCTGCGCTCCAAGCTGAAGTCCATCCGGATCAATACGCTGACCATGGGGCTCGAAAGCCTGACGGAATGCATGTGCCCCCGGCAATGGTGGAACCCCTTTCCCCGGGCGCGCTACACCGAGCGGCCAGACAGCGCGGCGGCCTGCGTGGCCGAGGGCCAGATTTTGCTGCTCATGGACAATTACCCCGCCGGGATGATTTTGCCCACAGGGATCTTCGATTTTTTGCAGGATACCAACGATTTCGCGTTTTTGCCCTTCACGGGCACCTTCCTGCGCTGGCTGCGGCTGATCCTGTCGCTTGTCACAACGGTTTTCGCGCCGCTGTGGTATCTGCTGATGAAGCACCCGCAGATCATTCCGCAGGCCCTGAGCTTTCTCAAGATACAGGATTTCATCAAAATCCAGAATTCCATCGCGATGCCCCTGCTGGCGCAGCTGTTCCTCATTGAGCTGGTGGTCGGCGCGCTGAAGCTGGCCTCGCTGAACACGCCATTGGCGCTGAGCAGCTCCTTCGCGGTCATCAGCGCGCTGGTGCTGGGGGAGTTCGCTGTCCGCGCGGAGCTGATGGTGCCCGAAGCCGTTCTGGTGATGGGCTTCGTCACCGTGGCCAACTTCGCCCAATCCAGCTACGAGCTCGGCTACGCCCTCAGCTTCGCGCGTATGCTGCTGCTGGGCTTGAGCGGGCTGTTTGGCGTCTGGGGCTTTTGCGCCGGGGGCGTTTTGCTGATCGCCGTGATCTCCCGCACGAAGACGCTTTCGGGCAACTGCTATTGGTATCCGCTGATTCCCTTCCGGCCCAAGGCCCTGGCAAGTCTGTTTTTGAGAAAACCGATCAGCTGGGAGAATTCGTAATATCCAGCCTCCTGTTCCGGAAATACAGCGCGATATCCACCAGCACCATCAGCAGATTCAGCGCGTAAAAGCCCAGCACATAGCTGATGTTCCCCAAGAGCGCCTTCGACGCGATGCCGACGGCATAGCCAAGGGCAATGGCGCACAGAAAAAACAGGCTCTTGCCCTTGGCCGTGCGGGCGCGGTACGACCGCGCGACCGAAAAGGGCCACGACAGGCCAAAGCAGATCATCATCAAGGCTTCCAGCGCTTCCGGCACCTTATCCATCCCCCTTCAGCCGCAAAAAGCCCGGCAGGCGCGGCTTCATCAGGGCATGCAGCGGCAGGCCCAGGGGCTTCCAGGCCAGCAGAAGGGCCAGCGCCGCCGCGCAGAGCACAAAAAGCGGCAGAGGCATGGCCTTGTATAGAAAAATCGTCCAGCCCAGATGATTGATCACAGGAAACACAACGCTTTGCCAGAAATACACCTGCAGCGTACGCGCCCCCAGCGTGGTGAGCACCGGTATCCGGCGGTTGGGCATAACGGCAACGATACAAAGGCCGATCAGCGAGGCCAGCAGGTAGTGCGCCAGCCGGTAGAGGCCGCCCCAGCCGCTGGGGATCGCCGCGATGTTTTCATACAAATGCCTGCCGCTGTTGAGCTGGCTGAACACGGCAAAATAGGAATGAAAACAGCTGACCAGCACAAATACAACAATCAGGACAGCCAGCGCGGCCCGGCGAAGCACGGGCCTCCGCAGCTTTTCCAGCCACTCCGGCCGGAAAATAACCCCCGCGAAGAAGAAGGGATAGAACACGATCGCACGCAAAAAAACCAAAAAATCGCCGGCCTGATGGTCATAGCCAATGAAAATACCCGCCAGCGTGACCAGAATCAGCAGCAGCCCCGGCTGAAGGCGGCGCTTTTCGGTGTTCAGCGAGCCAAGCATGGCCGTGAACAGCATCCACCAGATCATCGCGGCCAGATACCACGGGGCGTTGCTTGCCGTTAGAAAAAAGAGCCGCGCGTTTTGATAGGCCGGCACAAACGCGCCGACCAGCCAGCGGTCCAGGCAAAAATTAAGCGTTTTCAACAGCAGGTAGAGCAGCAAAAAGCCCATCGCTTTTTGCCGGGGAAACTCGCCCGTGCGATAAACGCGCTTGCTGAAATACCCCGCCGCCGCGATGAACAGCGGCATATGAAACAGGTAGATATTATATGTGAGTATGGTGGAGCCGCTTTTTGCGCTGGAAATCTGCGTCGCGTGACCGATAACCACCAGCAGAATCAACAGCGCCTTCATGTTATCCATGTACCAGATACGCTTTTGCATGGCTTCGCCCCGATCTAAAACAAATCCAAGACAGAGCGGCGGATTTTGTCTGCCATTCTGCCTTGGGTCATTTTTGTTCCGCGAGATTATTCCACCGTTTCGGCCGGCGCTTCCACGGCTATTTCAGCGGGCTCTTCGGCCGGCGCTTTCGCTTCCTCCGCCTCGGGCGCGGCCGCTTCGGCTGGTTTTTCCTCGGCGGGCCGGCGGGTGCGGGCGGCGCGGCTGGTGGTCTTGGCGGTTGCCTTCGCCTTGTTGCCGCCGCGGCCCTTCTTCTCGTCCTTCTTGTCGTCTGTCACCAACTCAATGATGCACATCTCGGCGGCGTCGCCCCGGCGCGGGCCGGTGCGGATGATGCGGGTATAGCCGCCCGGACGGTCCTTGTAGCTGGGCGCGATCTCATCGAAGAGCTTCTTGACCACATCCTCGCTGGTTACAAACGCCAGCACGCGGCGCTTGTTGTGAAGCGTCGGCTCTTTGGCGATGGTGATCATTTTCTCGGCCAGGGAACGAAGCTCCTTGGCCCGGGTCACGGTGGTTTCGATCCGCCCATGCTCTAAAAGATAGGTCACCAGGCCGCGCAGCATCGCCATGCGGTGGTCAGTGGTACGCCCTAATTTTCTGCTGCCAGGCATCTCATCTCAACTCCTTCACTAGTGTGGCTGCCGGATTACTCCTCGTCCTTGCGCAGCTCCAGCCCCAACGAGCTGAGCTTGGCGACGACTTCGTCCAGCGATTTACGCCCCAGGTTGCGCACCTTCATCATGTCTTCGCCCGATTTCGCGGTCAGGTCCTCGACGGTGTTGATGCCGGCGCGCTTGAGGCAGTTGTAGGAACGCACGGAAAGGTCAAGATCATCAATGGTCATCTCGAGAACCTTTTCCTTGCGGCTGTCGTTCTTGACAACCATGATCTCCGTGTCGTAGACCTCGTCAGACAGGTCGGCGAACAGAGTGAGGTGCTCATTGAGAATCTTGGCGGCAAGGGACACGGCCTCCTGCGCGGTGGTCGTGCCGTCTGTCCAAATCTCCAGGGTCAGCTTGTCGTAGTCGGTAATCTGGCCCACGCGCGTGTTCTCAACAGCGTAGTTGACCTTGAGCACGGGGGAATAGATCGAGTCCACGGCAATGACGCCGATGGGCGGGCGGAGCAGGTCTTTGTTGCGCTCGGCGGAAACATAGCCCCGGCCACAGTCGCAGGTGAGCTCCATGGAAAGCTTCGCGCCCTCCTCGAGGGTGGCGATATGCAGGTCCGAATTGATGATTTCCACCTCGGAATCCGTCTGGATATCCGCCGCGGTCACCTCACCGGGGGTCTCAACGTCCACATAGAGCCGCTTTTCCTCGTCGCCCATGATTTTTAGAATCACGCACTTGAGATTCAGGATGATTTCGGTGACATCCTCTTTGATGCCTGGGATGGTGGAAAACTCGTGCAGGATGCCGTCAATCTTCGCGGAGGTGATCGCGTAGCCGGGCAGGCTCGACAGCAGCACGCGGCGCAGGGAATTTCCCAGCGTCGTGCCAAAGCCGCGCTCCAGGGGCTCCACGATAAACTTTCCGTAGGTTCCGTCTGCTTTTACATCATTTATTTCGATCTTGGGCTTCTCAATACCAATCATGCAATAACCTCCCTCTCATTGGCAAATACATAGCGGCCCGCGCCAAGCGCGCGAAGCGACCGCTCCGCCGCAGGTTACTTGGAATAGAATTCCACGATGAGGTGCTCTTCCACGGGCGCGGCAATTTGCTCGCGCTCCGGCAGGCTGAGGATCTTGCCTTCATACGCATCGCGGTTGAGGTCAAGCCACGCGGGCACCGGGCGGGAGGCGCTGGCCTCCACCAGGCGCTTGATCTTCTCGCTGTCGCGGCTTTTTTCTTTAATGGAAACCACATCCCCGGCCCTGAGCAGGCAGGAGGGGATATCCACTTTTTTGCCGTTGACGAGAAAATGGCCGTGAGTCACCAATTGGCGGCTTTCGGCGCGGGAGGCGCCCCAGCCCAGCAGATAGACCACGTTATCCAGGCGGCTTTCGCAAAGGCGCAGCAGGTTTTCGCCCGTGACGCCCTGCTTGCGCTCGGCGATGGTGAAGTATTTGTGGAACTGGCTTTCGGAAAGGCCGTAATACCGGCGCGCCAGCTGCTTGGCGCGCAGCTGAATGTTGTATTCCGAAGGCTTTTTGCGGCCCTGGCCGTGCTGGCCGGGGGCGTAGGAGCGCCGGTCGATGGCGCACTTGCCGGTATAGCAGCGGTCACCCTTGAGGAACAGCTTCTGCCCTTCGCGGCGGCAGAGCTTGCAGACCGCGCCTGTATATCTTGCCATAGCAATCCTCCTAGATTTTAGATTTTAGATTTTAGACGTTAGACTCCGCTGGCCCAACCCTAAGCGTATGATAAACGACACCTAAAATCTAAATGTCTACAGTCAATATCTCTAAACGCGACGGCGTTTAGGCGGTCGGCAGCCGTTGTGGGGAATGGGGGTGACGTCTTTGATCATGCTGACCTCCAGCCCGGCGGTCTGCAGCGCGCGAATGGCGGCTTCACGGCCCGAGCCGGGGCCCTTGACATAGACCTCGACATACTTCAGCCCATGCTCCATCGCGGCGCGCGCGGCGGTTTCGGCGGCGGTCTGCGCGGCAAAGGGGGTCGACTTTTTGCTGCCCCGAAAGCCCATTTCGCCCGCGCTCGCCCAGGAAAGGGCGTTGCCCGCCGTGTCGGTAATGGTCACGATGGTGTTGTTGAACGTGGACTGGATATGGGCCGCGCCGCGTTCGATATTCTTGCGTTCGCGGCGTCTGCGGGTCCCGGTGGTCCTTTTGCCGGCGGATTTGCTTGCCATAGGATCCCTCCTGACTTACTTCTTCTTGTTGGCAATGGTCTTTTTGGGACCCTTGCGCGTGCGTGCGTTGGTCTTGGAGCGCTGCCCGCGAACCGGCAGGCCCTTGCGGTGGCGAATGCCCCGGTAACAGCCGATTTCGATCAGCCGTTTGATGGCAAACTGGGTTTCGCGGCGAAGGTCGCCCTCCACCTTGAGCCTGTGGTCAATGTATTCGCGGAGCTTCGAAACGTCGTCCTCCGTCAAATCCTTGACCCTGGTGTCCGGGTTCACGCCGGTGGCCGTGATGATATCGCCCGCGGTCTTCCGGCCAATGCCGAAGATGTAGGTCAGGGCGATCTCAATCCGCTTGTCGCGGGGAAGGTCAACACCAGAAATACGTGCCATACTCTAATTCCTCCTAGCCTTGGCGCTGCTTGTGCTTGGGGTTTTCACAGATGACCATGATGCGCCCCTTGCGGCGAATGATCTTGCATTTTTCGCAGATTTTCTTGACGGAAGGTCTGACTTTCATAACCTTAACCTCCTAAGTCCTAGGTGTATAAACAAATGACTGAGTTTACTTGCTCCGCCAGGTAATGCGCCCGCGTGTGAGATCGTAGGGCGACATTTCCACGGTGACTTTATCCCCGGGCAGAATGCGGATGTAGTTCATGCGCAGCTTGCCCGAAATGTGGGCCAGAATCTTGTGGCCGTTCTGAAGCTCCACCTGAAAGGTCGCGTTCGGCAGCGCCTCAAGAACGATTCCCTCGACTTCGATCATGTCTGCTTTCGCCATACTAATCAACCTTTCCACGCGCTTCGCGCGCGCTGTTCAGCGCTCTTCGCAGCGCCTTGTTGCCTCTGAGCTGCTCCGGACCGAATGGGGCCTGGCCTTCCAGCGGCGTGATGTGCCTGGGATTCTTCCGCTTGGGACGCTCCAGCCTGCGCTCCTTGCCGTCGCACACCAAAACAGCCTTGCCATCCCGGCCAACAACGCATAAAAGATAGCCTTTGTCCCTGCCCGCCGTCGATACGGCGACCGTGCCAATCTCCCACATGGCTAGCCCTCAACCTTCGTGAGAATAACGGGGCCTTCGGATGTGATGGCGACGGTGTGCTCAAAGTGGGCGGAGGGCTTGCCGTCGCGGGTTTTCACGGTCCAGCCGTCCGGCAGTAGCTTAACGGCCGCGCGTCCCTGGTTCACCATGGGTTCAATCGCCAGGGTCATGCCCGGCTTGAGCTTTAAGCCGCGCCCGGCCACGCCCACGTTGGGCACGCCGGGGTCCTCGTGCAGCACCCGGCCCACACCGTGGCCGCAGTATTCCCGCACCAGGCTGTAGCCCCGCGCCTCGCAGTGCGTTTGCACCGCCGCGCTGATATCGCCCAGCCGGCCGCCCGGCCATGCCTGCTCTATCGCGAGATACAGGCTCTCTCTGGCGGTGTCGCTGAGCAGCCGAAGCTCCTCGCTGACCGCGCCCACCGCGAAGCTCGCCGCGGTATCGCCCACATAGCCGTGGTAGGTCGCGCCCAGATCGACGCCCACCAGATCGCCCTCCCGCAGCGTGCGCTTCTCGCTGGGAATGCCGTGAATCACTTCGTCGTTCACAGAAACGCAGATGCTGCCGGGGAATCCGTTGTAATCAAGAAAGGTGGGCGCCGCGCCGCATTTGACGATATAATCATGGGCGGCGCGCGCCAGCGCCATTGTCGTAACGCCCGGCTTGACCATTTCGCCCACCCGCCTCAGCGCTTCGGCGGCGATACGTCCCGCATCCCGCATCAAACTGAGCTCGCGCGAGGTCTTCAGGATAATCAAGCCTTGGTCACTCCGTTCAAAATTATTCCAGGAAGCCTTTATAATGCCGCATCATCATCTGGCTTTCAATCTGCTTCACGGTTTCAAGCGCGACACCAACCATGATGATGGTGGACGTGCCGCCCATGGCGATATTCATGCCATACTCCTGCTCGTTTCCGAAGCTGAACTTTAAAATCCAGGTGGACAGCAGCGTAAAGATGATGGGGAACAGCGCGATGATGCTCAGCAGCAGCGCGCCCAGGAGCGTAAGACGGTTGATGATCCGCTTGATGTAATCCGAGGTTGGCTGGCCCGGACGATAGCCGGGAATCGCGCCGGAATTCTTGCGGATATTGTTGGCCATCTCAATGGGGTCGTACTGAATGCTGGAGTAGAAATACGCGAAGCCCAGAATTAGCACGAAATAGATGGGCACATACACGGGGTTCGTCTGCTCGAAGGCGCTGAAGAAGCTCCTCCAAAAGCCCTGGGGCTCGCCCCTCATAAACAGCTGGATCGTGGGCGGCAGCGACAGGATTGAGCTGGCGAAAATGACCGGCATAACGCCCGACATGTTGACCTTGATGGGGATATGCGTGCTCTGCCCGCCATACATCTTGCGGCCCACCACGCGCTTGGCGTACTGCACCGGAATGCGCCGCTCGGCGTTATCCATCCACACAATGAAGGCGACCATGCCCAGCAGGCACAGCGTAGCGATGGGGGTTAACCAATAGTACGCGCCGCCGCGGAAGAAATACCCCACCCGCAGATCGGGGCTGAACAGCTGCGCCGCCATACGGGGCAGCCGCGCCACAATGCCCGCGAAGAGGATCATGGAAACACCGTTGCCGATGCCCTTTTCGTTGATCCGCTCGCCCAGCCACATGGTCAGCGCCGCGCCCGCCGTGAGCACAAAGATGATCACCAGCGCCTGCATCACCGCACTGAAGCCGGTGAAGGCGGAGCCGTCCGCGCGCATGAGCAAAAAGCCCTGGTTGCGCAGGAAGAAGTAGTAGGCGGTGCTCTGCATCAGGCCCAGGCCGATGGTCACGTAGCGGGTGATGGTGGCGATTTTTTTGCGGCCCTCCTCGCCCTCCTTCTGCAGACGCTCCAGGGCGGGAATCGCCACGCCGAGCAGCTGCATGATGATGGAGCTGTTGATGTAGGGCGTGATGGACATCGCCAGAATCGTCGCGTAGTTGAACGCGTCGCCCGTCATCATGTTGAGGTAGGAGAGAAAGGAGCTGTCATTGGCATCCGGAATGATTCCGCCGGCCCCGATATTAACAAAGGGGATGGTGATGGCGGAACCGATGCGGAACACCAACAGAATGAACGCGGTGAAGATTAGCTTTTTGCGAAGGTCAGCGATTTTCCAGGCCTTGATCAATGTCTGGAGCACTTATACCACCTCCGTAGTTCCGCCCGCCGCTTCGATTTTTGCTTTGGCCGACGCGGAAAACGCCGTCGCCTTCACAGTCAAAGCCTTGGTCAGCGTTCCGTTCCCAAGAATTTTGATTCCGTCCAGGGTCTTTTTCACAAGTCCACGGCCGATAAGGGCCTCGGTATCCACCACCGCGCCGGCCTCAAAGGCCTCCTCAAGGGAATCGAGGTTGACAATGGCGTGTTCCGTGCGGAACAGCGCGTTGGTGAAGCCGCGCTTGGGCAGCCTGCGCTGCAGGGGCATCTGGCCGCCCTCAAAGCCGGCCCGCATGCCGCGCCCCGCACGGGCTTTCTGGCCTTTATGGCCCTTGCCGGCGGTTTTGCCCTGGCCGGAGCCATGGCCGCGGCCGATGCGCTTGCGCTCTTTCGCGGAGCCCTCGGGCGGGGAAAGTTCATGCAGTCTCATGCCTGGTTCGCACCTCCTTGGGCGGCGTCGCTCACTTTAATCAAGTGGCCGATCACCCGCAGTTTACCCTGTGTGGCTTCGTTCACCGGCTGAACGCTTTCGTCGCCGATTCTGCGCAGCCCCAGCGAATGGGCGGTGGCAATCTGGTTCTTTTTGCTGCCGATCAGGCTCTTGACGAGCTTCACGGTCACAGCCTTTGCTTGCGCCATGATTGCACCCTCCTTAATTTAAAATCTCAGACGCGGTTTTGCCGCGGATCGCCGCCACCTCGTCTGCGTTGCGCAGCTGCTGCAGCCCCTGCAGGGTCGCTCTTACAACGTTGCAGGGATTGTTGGAGCGCAGCGCCTTGGTGCGGATGTCGCGAATGCCCACGGTTTCGACCACCGCGCGCACGGGGCCGCCCGCGATAACGCCGGTACCGGGAGGCGCGGGCTTGAGCAGCACCAGCCCTGCCCCGAACTTGCCCATAACCTCATGGGGAATCGTCGTGCCGCGCAGCGCAATGCGGAAGAGGTTCTTTTTCGCGTCTTCAATCCCCTTGCGAATGGCGTCGGGCACTTCGCCGGATTTGCCGAGGCCGAAGCCGATCATGCCGTTGCCGTCGCCCACGACCACCAGCGCCGAAAACTTGAAGATGCGCCCGCCCTTCACAGTTTTGGATACGCGGTTTATGGCAACGACCCGTTCGGTCAGCTCCAGCCCCGCTGCATCAATCTTAGCCAACTGGATGTCCTCCTCTTCTTTAGAACTTGAGGCCGCCCTCGCGGGCGCCTTCAGCGAGCTCGAGCACTCTGCCGTGATAAATGTAGCCGCCGCGGTCAAATACGGCCTCGGTGATACCCTGGGCCGCGGCCCGCTCCGCCAAACGCCTGCCAACCTGTTTGGCGGCGTCCTTGTTTCCGCCGTAGCCCTCGAAGTCCTTTTCCACGCTGGAGGCCGAAAGCAGGGTGACGCCCTTTGTGTCGTCGATCAGCTGCGCGTAGATGTGCTGCAGGGAACGGAAGACATTCAGCCGCGGGCGTTGTGCCGTGCCGGAGATTTTTGAGCGCACACGGGTGTGGCGCTTCTGGCGCGCTTTGTTCGCGTCTTTCTTGGTAACCATTGTCTTCCCTCCTTACTTACCCTTACCGCTCTTGCCTTCCTTGCGGCGGATGACTTCGTTGGCGTATTTGATTCCCTTGCCCTTGTAGGGCTCGGGCGGGCGTTTTTCGCGCAGCTCGGCGGCGAATTGGCCAACCTTTTGCTTGTCGATGCCGGAAACGATGATCCTGTTCGGCGCGGGCACTTCAACCTTAACGTCGTCGGTCTCGTTCACGATCACCTGGTGGGAGTAGCCCACGTTGAGAATCAATTGATTCCCCTGCTTCTGCGCGCGGTAGCCCACGCCGTTGACCTCGAGCTCCTTTTTAAAGCCGTCGTTGACGCCGGTGACCATGTTGGCCAGCAGGCTGCGGCTCAGACCGTGGAGCGCGCGGTTTTGCTTCTGGTCGTCGGGGCGCTTGACCGTAATGGCCGCACCCTCTTTTTCAATCAGCATGCTGGAGCTGAACTGACGGCTCAGCGTGCCCTTGGGGCCCTTGACCGTCACGGTGCTGCCGTCAATATTGACTTCCACACCGGCGGGGATCGCTACGGGCAATCGTCCGATTCGGGACATAAAACAGCACCTCCTTCTTACCAAATAAACGCCAGAACCTCGCCGCCGACATTCGCCTTGCGGGCCGCTCTGTCTGTCATCACGCCCTGGGGCGTGGAGAGGATCGCGATGCCGAGGCCGCGCATGACCTTGGGGATCTCGTCGCAGCCGGAGTAGATCCGAAGGCCGGGCTTCGACACGCGGCGCAGACCCGTGATCACCTTGGACTTGTTCGGGCCGTATTTGAGCACGATTTCGATCACGCCCTGCTTTCCGTCGTCGTGCATGCGGTAGTTCTTGATATAGCCCTCTTCCAGCAAAATCCGCGCGATATCCCTCTTCATGTTGGAAGCGGGGATTTTCACCGTATCATGCTTCGCCGCGTTGGCATTGCGGATGCGGGTAAGCATATCGGCGATGGAATCCGTAACTTGCATTCGGTTTACCTCCTAACCTGGATACCAGACGCTGGACATTAGATGTTAGATGCGCCCGGGGGCGGCTCCGGTCTAAAGTCTAAAGTCTAATATCTAAAATCTAATCTACCAGCTGGCTTTTCTCACGCCGGGGATCTGCCCCTTGTGCGCCAGTTCCCTGAAGCAGATGCGGCACACGCCATATTTGCGCAGGTAGGCATGGGGGCGGCCGCAGATTTTGCAGCGGTTGTAAGCGCGCGACGAGAACTTTGCGGGGCGCGCCTGCCTTACCTTGATTGATGTCTTGGCCACGTAAAATTCCCTCCTTTATCTCGCGAACGGGGCGCCCATCAGAGCCAGCAGCTCCCGCGCTTCCTCGTCGGTTTTGGCGGTGGTGACAAAGCATAAATCCATGCCGCGCACCTTGTCGATCTTGTCGTAGTCGATCTCGGGGAAAATCAGCTGCTCCTTCACGCCCATGTTGTAGTTTCCGCGGCCATCGAAGGAGTCGGGGTTGATGCCGCGGAAGTCGCGCACCCGCGGCAGCGCCAGGTTAAAGAAGCGGTCGAGGAATTCATACATCCGCTCGCCGCGCAGGGTCACCTTCGCGCCGATGGTCATGCCCTCGCGGAGCTTGAAATTCGCCACGGATTTCTTCGCCTTGCACAGCACCGGCTTCTGGCCTGTGACGGCCTTGAGGTCGGCGACGATGGCGTCGAGCATCTTGGGGTTATCCCTTGCCTCGCCGCAGGCGACGTTGATGACGATTTTGTCGAGCTTCGGGATTTGCATGACGCTTTTGTAAGCGAACTTTTCCTGGAGCTTTGGCGCCGCTTCCTGAACATAGCGTTCCTTGAGTCTTGCCATGTGTCATGTTCCTCCCTTATTTGAATTCTGCCTGGCAGTCGTTCTTTTTGCAGTGGCGGACTTTTTCGCCCTTGGCGTTGATTTTGCGGCCCACCCGCGTGGGACGGTGGCATTTCGGGCAAACGAGCTGAACCTTGCTGGCGTAAAGAGCGCTTTCCACCTTGATCAGGCCGCCGGCCTCGCCCTGCTTGCGGGGCTTAACATGCTTTGTGACGATGTTCACGCCCTTGACGATGACCTTGCCCTCGCTGGGGCTGACCTCAAGCACCTCGCCGCGCTTGCCGCGGTATTTGCCGTTGATCACGACCACCTCGTCGCCGGTGCGCACATGCACTTTTGTTACTCTCATTCTCATATCCTCCCGCTCAAAGCACTTCCGGGGCAAGGGAGAGGATCTTGAGATATTCCTTCTCGCGAAGCTCCCGGGCCACCGGTCCAAAAATGCGGGTTCCTCTGGGGTTCTTGTCGTCCTTGATGAGCACGGCGGCGTTCTCGTCAAAGCGGATATAGGTGCCGTCGTCGCGGCGCAGGCCGCTGGCGGTGCGCACCACCACCGCTTTGATCACGTCGCCCTTTTTCACAACGCCGCCGGGCGCCGCCTTTTTGACGGAAGCCACGATCACGTCGCCAATATTGGCATACCTCCTGCGGGTACCGCCCAGAACGCGGATACACATAATCTCCTTCGCTCCGGTGTTGTCGGCAACCTTGAGGCGACTCTCTTGTTGAATCACTTGGAGCCCTCCTTACTTGGCCTTCTCGATGATTTTTGCCACGCGCCAGCGCTTATCCTTCGAAAGCGGGCGCGTTTCCATCACCAGCACCCGGTCGCCGACGCCGCAGCTGTTGTCTTCGTCGTGGGCCTTGATTTTCAGCGTGTGGTTGATGATCTTTTTATACAGCGGATGCGGCACCCTGTCCTTGATGGACACCACGACGGTTTTGTCCATCCTGTCGCTGGTCACAACACCAACCCGGGTTTTTCTGAGGTTTCTCTCGTTTGAATCGCTCATGTTTTGCCGTAACCTCCCTTTCCTTACGAGTTGGCTCCGTGAAGCTCAAGCTCGCGCTGCACGGTTTTAATGCGCGCGATATCCTTCTTCACGGCGCTGATACGCATCGGGTTGTCGAGCTGGTTGATCGCCTGCTGAAAGCGCAGCTTGAACAGCTCATCCTTCAGCGACAGCAGCCTGGTGCTCAGCTCGTCGGCGGAAAGGCTTCTGAATTCACTGGCTTTCATTCTGCTCACCACCCGTTTCTTCCTTCAGGATAAATTTGCATTTGATCGGCAGCTTGTTGGCGGCCAGACGCATGGCCTCACGGGCCAGCTCAACGTCAACGCCGGCGATCTCGAACAGCACGCGGCCCGGCTTCACCACCGCGACCCAGTAATCCGGCGAGCCCTTTCCGGAGCCCATGCGGGTCTCGGCGGGCTTGGAGGTCACGGGCTTGTCGGGAAAGATTTTGATCCAGACCTTGCCGCCGCGCTTGATGTGGCGGGTCATGGCAATACGGGCCGCCTCAATCTGGTTGGCGGTGATCCAGGCGGGCTCCAGGGCCTGCAGGCCGAACTCGCCGTGGGAGACAAAGCCGCCCCGGATCGCCCTGCCCTTCATCCTGCCTCGTTGCACCTTGCGGCGCTTGACGCGTTTTGGTAACAGCATCAGCGGTTGCCTCCTTCCCTATCCCTGCGGGGCGGCCTGCGGTTGTCCCGCAGCACCTCGCCTTTATAGAGCCACACCTTCACGCCGATTCTGCCATAGGTGGTCTTCGCCTCGGCAAAGCCGTAGTCGATATCGGCGCGTATGGTCTGCAGCGGAATGGTTCCCTCGTGATAATGCTCCGTGCGGGCGATTTCCGCGCCGCCCAGGCGTCCGGAAACCTGTGTTTTGATCCCCCGCGCGCCCAGCTTCATGGTGCGGCCGATGGCCTGCTTGAGCGCCCGGCGGAAGCTCACGCGCTTTTCCAGCTGCGCGGCGATGTTTTCGGCCACCAGCTGCGCGTTGAGGTCGGGCTGCTTGATCTCGACGATATCCAGCGAGACCTTTTTGCCGCCCAGCTTCTTTTCGCAGATCGCGCGCAGCTTTTCGATCTCGGCGCCGCCGCGGCCAATGACCATGCCGGGCTTCGCGCAGTGAATCTTGATGTAGACGCGCTTGGCGTCCCGCTCGATCTCCACCTTGGGCACCCCCGCGGGGGCCAGGGTCTTCAGCAGATACTGGCGCAGCCTGTAATCCTCGACCAGCGTGTCGCCGAACAACTGCTTTTTGGCATACCAGCGGGATTCCCAAGGCTTGATCACGCCAATGCGCAGACCGGTGGGGTTAATTTTCTGACCCATTGAATAACCTCCTCCTTGTTTATTCCGCTTCCCTGAGAGTCAGGGTGATGTGTGATGTCTTCTTGTTGATGCGGGTGGAGCTGCCCTTCGCCCTGGCGCGCATACGCTTCAGGGTCGGGCCCTGCCCCACAAAAACCTCGGCGACATAGAGCCGGTCCGGGTCCATGTTGTGGTTGTTTTCCGCGTTTGCCTTCGCGGAGTTCAGCAGCTTGATCAGGGGTTCGCACGCGGCCTTGGGCGTGTATTTCAATATGGCCAAAGCCTTATCCACCGGCTGGTTCCGGATGAGATCGAGGACGATCTTCACCTTCCGGGGCGTGATGCGCACGTAGGTCACCTTTGCGGTAGCCTCCATTATGGTTACACTCCTTTCGGCCTTATCTCTTGGATGTTTTGGAGCCGGCGTGGCCGCGGAAGGTGCGGGTGGGGGCGAATTCGCCCAGCTTATGCCCCACCATGTCCTCGGTCACATACACCGGCACATGCTTGCGTCCGTCGTGCACCGCGAAGGTGTGGCCGACGAAATCGGGATAGATCGTTGACGCACGGCTCCAGGTTTTGAGCACTTGCTTGCTGTTGCCTTCGTTGAGCTTCTGAACGCGCGCCAGCAGCTTTTCCTGCACAAACGGTCCGCGCTCCATGAGTTTCGCGCCTCTGCCCATGTGGTTGTGCTCCTTTCTTTATTTGCCCTTGCGGCGTTTGACGATCATCTTGTCGGATGCCTTCTTCTTCGGGCGGGTCTTGTAGCCCAGCGCGGGCTTGCCCCAGGGGGTCATGGGGCCCGGCCTGCCGATAGGGGATTTCCCCTCGCCGCCGCCGTGGGGGTGGTCGCAGGGGTTCATCACCGAGCCGCGCACCGTGGGCCGGAAGCCCAGGTGGCGCGTGCGCCCCGCCTTGCCGATTTTCACGTTTTCGTGGTCCCCGTTGCCTACGGCGCCCACCGTGGCCATGCAGCTCACCGGCACGTTGCGCAGCTCGCCCGAGGGCAGGCGCAGCAGGGCCAGCTTGCCCTCCTTCGCCATGAGCTGGGCGGAGTTGCCCGCCGAGCGCACCAGCTGTCCGCCGCGGCCGGGGTAAAGCTCCACGTTGTGGATGACCGTACCGGTGGGCATGTTGATCAGCTGCATCGCGTTGCCGGGCTTGATGTCGGCGCCGGGGCCCGAGATTACGCTGTCGCCCACCTTGAGGCCCGCGGGGGCCAAAATGTAGCGCTTTTCGCCGTCCTCATAGTGAAGCAGCGCGATATGCGCGGAGCGGTTGGGGTCATACTCCAGCGTGGCCACCTTGGCGGGAACGCCGGTCTTGTTGCGCTTGAAGTCGATGATACGGTATTTCTGGCGGTTGCCGCCGCCCCGGTGGCGCACCGTGATACGCCCGTAGCTGTTGCGCCCGCTGTGCTTTTTCTGGGGCCGCAGCAGGCTCTTTTCGGGCTTCACCTTCGAAAGCCCCGAGTAGTCCGTGACGGACATATTGCGCCGCCCGTTCGTGGTAGGCTTATATACTTTTATCGCCATATGCTAACTCCTTACTAGACTTTAGATGCCAGATTTTAGATTTTAGATTTTAGATTTTCGCCGTACGCTCTGCCTCTCGCAACACGCATCTAACGTCTAAGGTCTAAAATCTAATGTCTAAAATCACATCATGCCGTCGAAGAATTCGATGGACTTGGAATCCTCCGTCAGCGTTACGACGGCCTTCTTCCAGCTGGGGGTGTAGCCCTCAAAACGACCGTAGCGCCTGAGCTTGCCCTTCATGTTGACGGTGTTTACCTTCATGACCTTTACTTTGAACAGCTCCTCCACCGCCTTGGCGATCTCGGGCTTGTTGGCGCCCTTGTCCACCGCGAAGGTATACTTTTTCTCCGGCACGCCGTACATCGAAGCCTCGGTAATGATCGGCTTCAGGATGATATCTTGCGCGATTCTGTTCATGCGTACACCTCCTCAATCCGGGTTACGGCATCCTTGAACAGCAGCAGGGTGTCGCAGTTGAGGATATCGTATACCGTCAGGTTGTTGACCGGGGAAACCTTGACCCCGGCAATGTTGCGGGCGCTGCGGTAGACGCTGTTGTCGCTTTCCGGGGTGACGATCAGGGTCTTCTTTCCGGTTTCCAGCGCCGTGAGGGCTTTGGCGACTTCCTTCGTCTTAATCTCTTCCAGGGCCAGCTTATCCAGCACGGTAAGCTCTTCGTCGCGCAGCTTGGAGGACAGCGCGCTCTTCATGGCGAGCCTCTTCACCTTCTTGTTTACCGCAAAGCCGTAATCGCGGGGCTTGGGGCCCAGCGCCACGCCGCCGTGGGTCCATTGAGGAGAACGGGTGGAGCCGTGGCGCGCCCGCCCGGAGCCCTTTTGCCGCCAGGGCTTTCTGCCGCCGCCGCTGACTTCGCCGCGGGTGAGCGTTGACTGCGTGCCCCTGCGCTGGTTGGCCAGGTACTGCCGCACCATCAGGTGCATAGAGGGCACGTGGGGCTCGACGCCGAAGACGGCCTCGCTGAGCCGGAGCTCTTCCACTTTTTCGCCCGCCGCGTTATACACAGTTACTTGTGGCATATTCTCTGCACTCCCTTCCTTAGGCCTTCACACTGGCCGAGATCAGCACAATCCCGCCCCTGGGGCCGGGGATCGCGCCCTTGATGGCCAGCAGATTGTTTTCCGCGTCCACCTTCACCACCGTGAGGTTCTGCACCGTCACGCGCTCGCCGCCCAGCCGCCCGGCCATCTTCTTGCCCTTATACACCCGGGAGGGCGTGGAGCAGGCGCCGAGGGAGCCGCCGTGGCGCCCGACAGGGCCGGAGCCGTGGGACTCCTTGAGCTTGGAGAAGTTCCAGCGCTTGAGCACGCCGGCGGTCCCCTTGCCCTTGCTGGTGCCGACCACGTCGACGCGGTCGCCCATTTCGAAAATATCCGCCTTGAGCACGTCGCCTACCTTGAGCTCCGCGCTGAGCTTGAACTCCCGCAGCGTGCGCCTGGGTGCGACGCCCTGCTTCTGGAAGTGGCCGAGCAGCGGCTTGGTCAGCTTGTTGACCCGGATTTCGCCGAAGCCCAGCTGCACCGCCTCATAGCCGTCGCTGCCGCCGGTCTTCACCATCACCACCGGGCAGGGGCCCGCCTCCACGACGGTAACCGGCACGACGCCGCCCTTTTCGTTAAACACCTGGGTCATACCCAGCTTTTTGCCGATGAGCGCTTTTTCCATAAAAAATGTATCCTCCTTATCGGTTATTGGTTGACGGCGGACCGCCAACTTGACCTTCGGGCGTTTCCGTCCTTGCCCGCCTTACAGCTTGATCTCAATTTCCACGCCCGCGGGGAGCTCCAGCCCGGAAAGGGCCTCCACCGTCTTCGCGGAGGGGTGCAGGATGTCGATGAGGCGCTTGTGGGTGCGCTGCTCGAACTGCTCCCGGGAATCCTTGTACTTATGCACCGCGCGGAGGATCGTCACGATCTCTTTTTCCGTGGGCAGCGGCACCGGGCCGGAGACCTGCGCGCCGGAATTCTTCGCGGTTTCGACAATACGCTCGGCGGCCTTGTCGACCAGGCTGTGGTCGTAGCCCTTGAGCCGGATACGGATGTTACCCTTGACTGCCATACTTTCTTGTCACGCCTTTCTTGTGTTTGGCGAACGCTTGGCTCTCGCCGGGGTTCTTTTCAGCTTTGAATTTCAGCTTGGAAAGATTTTTTTCTGGAAATTTTCATTGAGATAAAAATTAGAAATTATTTCTCTCCACGGCGCCGGGCGTTCCAGGCCTCCCATAACAAAGAGCCGGGAACATGGCTGACCCAGCAAAGATACTTCGTCTGAAAAGCATCCCTTGCGAAAATGGTTCCGCCCAATTTGATAATCGGACATGCTCCGCAGAAATTTCCCGCCTGCGCGGCGGCTACCTCCTGCATCAACGCAGCCTGCGCGTCTTTGAAACACACGCTGAAAGATTATACCATGGCGTTCCATAAAATGCAAGTAATTTTTGTCGCGATTTTTTTCTTGTTTTTTGGGTATTATGACAAAATCCAATGATCGCTTTTGTGTGCGAACATATTTTCGAAATTCTATTGACATTTCATGAAAACAGGTATAGAATGTCATTGGCGCTGCTGGGCGGCGGTTGCGCATATCTCTATTCCTCACGGCAAATGCCTTGGCGCATTCCGGGGGAAAGGAGATGGTGCCTTTATGATGGTAACATACATTGCGGATATTCTGCAGGCTGTG
>Ga0099364_10001351_pt1 | contig 40629 bp, 43 predicted proteins | sample TergutTh196P3_FD_73070 | JGI IMG/M metagenome (GOLD analysis project Ga0099364, IMG submission 73070) | Microcerotermes parvus P3 segment gut microbial communities from Pointe-Noire, Republic of the Congo - Th196 P3 | ecosystem: Host-associated > Arthropoda: Insects > Digestive system > Gut ...
AGCCTGCGACCATCTTCTTTGTCCATTTCACTTATCTGGGGATGATGTAAAATTATTCAATACTTAGTAGCCGGGTCTATAACAACAGTAAATTTATTCGCGGGAAGCACTATAATGCGCCTCTTTCCAAAAAATGATGATGCTTGGTTGTCCTGCCCCTTTTGACTTCGCCGCAAGCCCAAATTGCCATCCGCAGGAATTGCTGTCCGCAGGACATATTTGACAGCGGTTAACCTCATCCATAAAATGATACGTTATATCGTTTTTTTGTCCTCCAGTGCATCCCAGCCAACGCCGATTCACGATGAAAAAACTCTCCTCCTGCCTTATTCTGGCGCTCTTTCTGGCAGGCGCGTCTGCCTTCGGGCATGACGCTCATACCCACGGCATCGCCAGGCTCAATCTGGTCATCGAAGGAATAAACGTAGAAATCGGCTTTGAAACGCCCCTCATCAATCTCATTGCCTTCGAGCGCGCCCCCAAAAATGACAAGGAACGGCAGGAAGTACGCAACATGGCAACAGCATTACGCAACGCCCATACCCTCTTTATTTTTCCCCCGGATGCCAAATGCGGTCAGACAAGCGTGCTTTTGAAAGCGGATGTTATAGCCGAGGAACTGGCTTACACGGCGAATGAACATGAGCGCGGGCAGGAAAACCACGCTCACGCGGCAGGAGACGGGCACGCAGACTTGGATGCGGAATTTGTCTTTACCTGCCAAAACCCGGCGGCGTTAAAGCAAGTCGAAGTTAGGATTTTCCAGGCGTTTCCCGCGCTGAAGCGCATAGAGGCTGAACTTGTAACTCCGCGTGGACAAAAGGCTATTAAACTTACGTCCCGCGCCAATCGCCTGCAATGGTAAGCCCTTCGGTATCCCCTGCCGTTCTTCTGGAAAACGCACGTTTTCGCTGGCCCGGCAGCAAACGGTTCGTTCTGGATATTCCCTTCTTCGCCGCGCGTGCCGGGGAACATGTGTTCATCGCTGGGGCCAGCGGCAGCGGGAAAAGCACGCTGTTAAGCCTGATTGCGGGCATTCTCTCGCCGGAATCAGGGCGCATTCTGGTTGATAATGTGCCAATTTTCAATATGCCCGCCGCCAGACGCGACATCTTTCGCGGCGAACATATCGGCTTCATTTTTCAGCAATTCAACCTGATTCCATATCTTTCCATCCTGGAAAACGTCCTGCTCCCCTGCCGTCTCTCGCCTCTACGCAGCGCCCAAACCCAAAAGCAGGCCGCCACGCCCGAAGAGGCCGCGCGACAACTTCTCTCCCGGCTGGACATCGCGCCCGACCTCTGGCAACGCCGCGCCGACAAGCTCTCCGTCGGGCAACAACAACGGGTAGCGGCGGCGCGCGCCCTGATCGGCTGCCCGCCGCTTCTCATCGCCGACGAACCGACCTCCTCGCTGGATACGGATCGGCGTAGCGCCTTTCTGCGTCTTCTTATCAAGGAATGCCGGGCGTCCAACTCAACATTGCTTTTCGTCAGCCACGACCGCAATCTGGGCGAGACTTTCGACACCTGCATTGAACTCCCAGAACTCAACCGCGCTTTACCGGACAATTCGCCGGAACAGGCCAACGGATATTCCCACGGCTTACAGGAGCCAGCCCCGCAATGAGCCGCTTTTTCTGTCTCCTTCTCCTCGCGGCCAAAAGCGCCTGGAACCGGCGCGGCACCCTGGCGCTGGTCGTCTGCTCCATCGCTCTGTCTGCCACCCTGTTGTTGGGTTTGGAAAGAATCCGCTCCCAGGTCAGAGAGAGTTTCGTTCAGGCGGTTTCCGGCACCGACCTCATCGTCGGGGCGCGGGGCGGCAATCTCCAATTGATGCTTTACGCGATTTTCCATCTGGGCGGCGCAACTCACAACATGGGCTATAAAAACGCGCAGGCTATCGCCCAAAACCCGGAAGTAGCCTGGACTATCCCGGTCTCCCTGGGCGACTCCCATCGAGGTTATCCGGTTGTCGCCACCAATCACGATTTTTTCACCCACTATAAATTTCGCAATCAGGAAGCCATCGCTTTCGCAAAAGGCAGGGCGTTTGATGATCTGTTTGAAGTAGTAGTCGGCGCTCAGGCAGCACGGATGTTGGCCTACGAACCAGGGCAAAAAATCGCGTTAAGCCACGGCAGCGGCGATGTGTTGGCAATCGCGCACGACGACATGCCTTTTACCGTAATCGGCGTCCTCGCTCCAACCGGGACGCCGGTCGACCGCTCGCTCTACATCAGTCTTGCCGCAATGGAGGCTATCCATCTGGGCTGGCAGGGCGGCGCGCCCCTTAAGGGATTACGCATTTCACCCGAACAGGCCCAACAATTCGTCCGGGAACCGCAAAACATCACTGCGCTTCTGATCGGCCTTGACAAACGCAGCCGGGTTTTTGCCGTACAACGCGACATCCATGACTACCCGGACGAGGCGCTTACCGCCGTCATGCCCGGAGTCGCAATGGATCAAATCTGGCAGATGGTGGATACCGGCGAAAAGGCGCTTCTCCTGGTCTCCATGCTGGTGACGGCAACCGGGCTGGCGGGACTTATCGCCGCGATTCTCGCGGGGCTGGGCGAGCGCCGACGGGAATTGACCATCCTGCGCTCAGTCGGCGCAAGACCAGCGGACATCCTGATCCTGCTGGCCGCCGAAGGCTTTTTGCTGGTCATATCAGGCGTCCTGGCCGCGCTTCTTGCCCTGTTCCTGCTCCTGCGTTTTCTCTCCCCCGCGCTGACTGATTTATATGGCATTGTTCTTCAGATTTCCCCGCCAAGCGCGACAGAATGGGGCATCATGGGCGGCATTTGCGTCGCCGGGTTTATGGCCAGCCTGATTCCCGCCTTTCGCGCCTATCGCTTGAGCCTCGCGGACGGATTGACCCTCTCCCGATGAAAAACCCGCAACATATACGCCTCTGGCAGAGCGCGAGAATTCTTGCCCTGCTCTGTCTTCTGTCTCTAGCCGCCGCAAACGCCGCGCCGTCCTATCAGGAAACAGGCTGGGAAGCGTTGATCCCGGAAGCAGAGCGAATCAATGATGTAGATACTTATCTGAAACAAATTTCAGAACAGAGTCATTATCAGGATGAGACGCGTGTAAACCCCGCGCTAGAGGGGAAACCGGTCATGATGCGCGGCTTTGTCGTCCCTCTGGAACGGGAAGACAGGAGCGCGTTGCGTGAATTCCTGCTGGTTCCCTACTTCGGCGCCTGCATCCATACGCCGCCGCCGCCTGCCAACCAGATCATCCATGTCCACGCAAAGCAGACGCCGGTCGACATTCAGGCCATGACGCCGGTGACAGTCTACGGCAGCCTCTCGCTGGAAGGCTCCAGCACCAAGGAAGGCAATGCCGCTTATCAGTTGCAAGCCCACAAAATAGAAGCCCTGCGTCCGGGCGTGGACATGCTGTTTCCTGCCCTGCTCACTCTCTTCTGCGGCCTTTCCGCCTGCATAGGCGCGCTTGCAGCATTCCTCGTACCCAAGGCGCATACACGCGCAATCTGCCTCATCCTCGGCTTTGCGGCGGGTATTATGCTCTGGCTTGGCCTCTCGCCCCTCACGCGCATGACTTCCGGCTGGCAAATCCCGCTCTGCTTTCTGGCGGGCGTCCTCTCGCTCGTAATGCTGGAATATCTATTGCGCCACAGGAGAAATTCGGGAGAACACACTGCCGGACAGAAGCGGCAACATGCCGGAGAGTTTTCCGCGCTGGCGGTTGCCGCGCATAATTTCCCGGAATGCCTGGCGGTCTTCAGCGCCGCCCTGACCAATCCCGCAACCGGCATGATCTTGTGCGGCGCGGTAATGGCGCATCACCTGCCGCTGGGGCTTTCCATCGCCCTGCCGCTTAAAGCAACAGGAGCAATAGGTTATCGTAAATCCATAATTTACGCTTTTTTTGCCGGTCTCTTTCCGGCCACGAGCATCGTTCTGATGTATCTCCTCATCAAACCACTCTTTTCTCCGGCAAGCCTGGGCTTGTTTTTCTCGTTCGCCGGGGGCATCATGGTTTTTATCGCGGTGACAAAACTCATCCCTGCCGCGCGAAGTTATGGCAACCCGCAAACCCTGGCCATCGGGCTGATTGCGGGCTTGTTGTTCGCGTTCTCTGTCCTTGGTCTTGTTTCTGCCTGAACGATGCGTAACGTTTTCCGAATTACTCTTGCCTTTATCATCCCTCTTCTCCTTTTCTGGCATGAAGTCTCCCTCGCGGCCGAGAAAAAACCCGCGCCCAAATACCGGGAAATCAAATGGGAAGAACTCGTGCCGGCTTCGTGGCAGCCCGAAAAACTTTTCGCCAAACTGAATCTGGACAAAATCACCGACGACTCCCCCGAAGCCGCCAGGGCGCTCAAAATCATCGCGGAAGAATGGAAGAACGCGCCAGCCAATCCGGCATTGCAAGACCAGTCCGTCAAGCTGCCCGGCTATGTCGTGCCGCTGGATTGGGAAGGCAGCGCAACGCTTAAGGAATTCCTGCTTGTACCCTATTTCGGCGCTTGCGTCCATACTCCGCCGCCGCCCGCCAATCAGATAGTGCATGTCAGGATGAACAAACCCGCCAAAGGCGTCAGAGCCATGGACGCCGTATGGGTCTATGGCAAATTGCGGCTTGAGCGCAATGATTCCGGCGACATGGGCAGTTCCAGCTATAGCATGCGCCCGGACAAGGTAGAGCTTTACAAATGACTCCGCACACTCCTTCGGACAAGAAGGCAGCGCAGCCCTCGCAAGAGGAGGGGGCGCGTCTGACCCGGCTGCGCCGCGATATTCTGGATGTGATTTGCGCCGAAAACGCGCCTGTGAAGGCCTATGACCTGATTGAGCGTATGCGCGGCAAGGGCAGGCGCGTAACTCCGACCACCATGTACCGCACCCTGGAATTCCTGCTGCAGAACGGTTTTATCCACCGGGTCAACTTTCTGAACGCTTATCTGCCCTGCACCGGCAAACACAAAAACCATACCGCCCTGCTGTTGTTCGTATGCTCGGAATGCGGTCAAACCAGGGAAATTGACGACGCCCAACTATATAACGCAATGCACAGAAGGCTGAACGAATTGGGGATTTATCTGAAGGACAGCCGGATTGAAATCCAGGCGGCCTGCCAATCGTGTCGCGCATCGGGGAATCCGTAAAGCGTTCGAGGCGCAAGGCAGGTCTTATTCGGCCTCGTTCGCACGCTCACGCTCTCGCGGTAGCGTCCCTACGATAATCTGCGCCCAGTCGTGAATATCCTCGTACACCCTGGCAATCCCACCATTAACCGTTCGGAAAAGCAGCTTCGGTATCTCTCCGTCCACTGAATTATCGTAAACATAGGCACGATCCGCGAACGAGGCAACTGCCGCGCAGTTCGCTATGGACTTGGGATACCTGGAAATGATCTTTGGAATAGGCACATCATGCCCGCCTTCCATCACCCGCTGCGTAACACGGGCGCTGTTAATGGAAGGACGGTCTGTGCCTACAAAAAAGAGGCGGATAAAATAGCCTTCATCCCTGGCTCGCTTGACGAAGTCAACCTTCTCCGGTGTTGATAACACGCTCTCGAAAGCCATACTTTCGCACAGACGCAGACAGCGTTCACGCTCTTTCTCAGCATATCTGGCCGCCGCGATCACTGCATCAAGGGAATTCCAGTCGCCATAGAGATCGCGGGCAATATTGTCCGGGTTAATGTAGGTACAGCCTTCAATCCATTTATGTTGCAACAGTTTTTTGGTAAGAAATGTTTTGCCGGAACCATTCGGCCCGGCAATAACAATCAGGGATGGACGCCAATCTGTGTTCAATTGACCTGCTCCAGACCGAATTCGTAACGCAAGCAAACCTCGTCTATCTTCTTTTGCAAAGTATCCATCAATGCGGCATTGGCAATTTCCGCCCTGTCACGCGCATCAAGCAGCGCCTCACGCATAAGCATATCCAGTTGCTCATCGGACGGCTCCTGTAAGCAGTCCAGAAGGTTAACCTTTGCGTCCATGATCTAATCCTTGTTTCATTCGCTCGCTTTCAGGAATGTCGGCATATGTCCATGACCCAAAGCGCCAAGGGGCAAATACCAGCAAATCACCCCAATAAATTTTCATCATTACCCTGATGATTATCAACGATGAAATCAATATCTGCAATGCTTTCCAAGGTTTCCACGCTTGCCTAGCTTCCGGTTTGCGACTGCCCAAACCTTATCCAACATGTGCCGTTCATGTCAGTGGACGAGCAGGCGCGCGCCTTGAAAAAATCCCATCCACCCCCATCTCCTTTTTCATCTTTTATCCTGAAGGGAGAAACACCGTATGACCAGCAAGGAAACCCTGGGCTTCCAGACCGAGGTGAAGCAGTTATTAAACCTCATGATCCACTCGCTCTACAGCAACAAGGAAATTTTTCTGCGAGAGCTTATTTCCAACGCCTCCGACGCCTGCGACAAACTGCGCTTTGAGGCGCTCAACAATACCGTTCTGTATGAAGGCGATGGCGACCTTGAGATTCATGTCAGTTTTGACAAGGCGGCGCGTACCGTCACCGTAACTGATAACGGCATCGGTCTTTCCCGCGAAGAGGCAATCCTGCATTTGGGCACTATCGCCAAATCAGGAACCCGCGAATTCTTCAGCGCCTTGACGGGCGACCAGGCAAAGGACGCGCATTTGATCGGCCAGTTCGGGGTGGGTTTTTATTCTTCCTTCATTGTAGCCGACCGGGTAACGGTAATTTCCCGCCGCGCGGGTCTGCCTGCCGACCAGGCAGTGCGCTGGGAATCAGGCGGCGAGGGCGATTTTTCCGTGGAAATGACGGAAAAGGCCAGACGCGGCACGGAAGTTACCTTGCATCTACGCGAAGGCGAAGACGGCTTTCTCGACAACTGGCGCTTGAAATCCATCATCCGCAAGTATTCGGATCATATTTCCATGCCGATCAGAATGGCGGGCGAGAAATGGGATGAAGAAAAAAAGGAAATGATTGCGAGCGGCGAAGACGAGACGATCAATCAGGCAAGCGCCCTGTGGACGAGAAGCAAGGCCGACATCAGCGAAGAACAATATCGGGAATTTTACAAACATGTCGCGCACGACTTTGAAGACCCGCTCGTCTGGACGCACGCCAGGGTTGAAGGCAAGCAGGAATACACGCAACTGCTCTACATCCCTTCCCGCGCCCCGTTTGATCTTTGGGATCGCAAGGGGCGGCACGGCATCAAGCTCTATGTGCGGCGCGTGTTCATCATGGATGACGCGGAAAAGCTGATGCCGCTTTATCTGCGCTTTGTGCGCGGAGTGGTGGATTCCGCCGATCTGCCGCTCAACATTTCCCGCGAAATTCTGCAGGAAAGCAAAGATATCGAAAGCATCCGCAACGGCTGTGCCCGCAAGGTGTTAACCATGCTGGAAAACATGGCGGAAAATGAGGACGCTACCGAAAAGGAAAAATACGCGCAGTTCTGGGGCGAATTCGGCAAAGCTCTAAAAGAAGGGGTCGGCGAAGATTTTGCCAATCGGGAAAAGATCGCCGGTCTTTTGCGTTTTGCCTCGACCCACAGCGATACGCCGGATGAGACAGTCGGCCTGAAAGACTACATCGCCCGGATGAAAGAAGGACAGGAAAAGATTTACTACATTACGGCGGATACCTTCAAGGCCGCGCAGAACAGCCCGCATCTGGAAATTTTCCGCAAGAAAGGCATTGAGGTGCTGCTTCTCTCCGACCGGGTAGACGAATGGGTAGTCGGGCATCTGACCGAATTCGACGGTAAGCCCCTGCAATCCGTCGCCAAGGGCGGTCTTGACCTGGGCAAGCTGGAAGATGAGACGGAAAAGCAGGAAGCTGAAAAGGCAGCCGATGAATTCAGGGAACTGCTCGAAAAGGTGAAAAAATCTCTGGGCGAAAGGATCAAGGAAGCAAGGGTCACGCACCGCCTTACCGATTCTCCCTCCTGTCTGGTGACGGAAAACTTCGATATGTCCGGCAATCTGGCGCGTATTCTGAAGGCCGCCGGACAGGACGCGCCGGACATCAAGCCCATCCTGGAAATCAATCCACGCCATCCGGTAGTGGAGCGCTTGAAACAGGAAGAAAACCGCTTCGACGACTGGGCAGCCCTGCTCTTTGAACAGGCCGCCCTTGCCGAAGGCGGCCAGCTCGAAGACCCGGCAGGATTCATAAAACGCATGAACGACCTGATTCTGGCGCTTTCGGGGCAGTAATCAGAGGACAGTGGACAGGAATCAGGAGTGTTCCTGATTTCTGTACTCTGCACGAGCATTCCGGCAAGTCTGGGTGTCTCAAGGAAAAACTGGTATGCAATAACACAGCGGAATAATCAGTCTTGCAGACGGCAATTCAGGGCGCTATAAATCGCGCCCCTACGGGCAAGGCCGTATGCCGGAGGCGTAAGCTGGGATGAAACAAAGTAGAATCCCAGCTTTGATACTACTGCGTTGAGGTTCGTATCCTACTCACCACAACTAATTCCATTTTCCTTTCAAAAAGGCAAGAATTAAAGGCCGTTATTCTCGTGAAGGCGGGAATGGCGGTGAGTATTCTTGTCGTCTCGAGGTAAAAATAGAATAACAACTATCGCTTATTCTTTATTGTTTTCCTGGTGGTCAACTGCGGCTTTTAGGTTGAGATCTTCAGCAACCGTTACCGCAATTCCAGACGCAGCATCGCTTAATGCAGTAGCCGCTTTCTCCGGATCAGACATAAGTGTGCCAAAGTCACTAAAGGTTACCTTTGGTGGAGAATACCGCCATCCTCCAGCATTAGGCAGCCAGCCTGTCGCATGAAAGCCACGGTAAAGAGGTTCTTTTCGATCTTCACCAAAAAGTGTCAGTACAGCCGTAATGGTTGGCAAATAGCCACTGGTAGCACTCGTAGAGATAAAGCCTATGGTAGTTGGCGCAACTACTAGTATGGCATCTGCGTTGGAGGTAATTTTTTCAAATTCAATCTTAAATCCATTATCGATTTCTTCCCAAGAACCTTCTTCCACTTTGGCATCAAACCCTTGGTATGCCAATTGGGTTGCAATACTCTGAGCGAGGGTATCAGAAGTCGGAGTTTCATTTTTTTCCTTGATAGCTTGAGTAAGCAGCTCTTGCTTTTTGTATTGATCAGCTATTGCTATCATTCCCCCGATAAAACCAAATGCCCTGCCAAGATGGAAGAAGTCATATACGGTGTAAGTTTTTGGTTCTGGCGAACGAATAACAGCGACTGTCTTAACATTGGTGAGAGTGTTTGGCGAAATATCAATTTTTGGAACTGGGCTGGCGCACCCAGAAATTAAAGCTATGGTTGCAATTGCCAATAAAGACTTAACCGATGAAAACATTCAATACTCCTAAGAAGACAATGGAAAACATAACATTCAGCATGAAAAACTGACGAACGATAACCGTCAAAACGGGTACTGTCAGATCAAGTCGAAACTTCTACAGATCATTTTCATCCCAAACATTATGCTTTGCAAGCGCGGTACGCAATGAACGCGTGTAGGTTGGGGTGAGCGGAACGCGAACCCCAACATTTGAGAAAGAAAACAATCAAATAACATGACAGGTTGACCGTAAGAAGATGAGGCACATTTTATCATCATGGAATGGCGATGTGTTGGGGTTCGCAAGCTCACCCTAACCTACGCGGGCTTGCCGAAGGCGGGCAGCTCGAAGACCCGGCAGGATTCATCAAACGCATGAACGACCTGATTCTGGCACTTTCGGCAAAGTAAACAACAAGTCTGGCGATATATCAATCGCCAGACTTATCCTTTCCCGCACCGAAAGACGGCGCAAAATCTCATCCGTCTCAGATGTTTTGATCGTTCGCCGCCTGTTTCTGTTTGGCTTTGTGCACCGGGTCAAGCATCCGGTTAATATGCCACTGCTGCGCGATGGAGAGCAGGTTGTTAACCACCCAGTAGAGCACCAGACCAGCCGGGAAGAAAAAGAACATGACGCCGAACACCAGCGGCATGATAAGCATCATTTTGGCCTGAATAGGATCAGGCGGGGTCGGGTTTAAGCGAATCTGCACAAACATCGAAGCCATCATGACTACCGGCAGAACGTAATAAGGATCTGCCACGGACAAATCGCGTATCCATAGCAGCCACGGCGCACCGCGCATTTCCACCGCGCCCAGCAATACCCAGTAAAGCGCAATGAAAACCGGAATCTGCACCAGAATGGGCAAACAACCGCCCAGAGGATTCACCTTTTCCGTCTGGTAGAGCTTCATCATCTCCTGATTCATTTTTGCCTTGTCATCGGCATAACGTTCCTTCAACTGCATCAGGCGCGGCGTCAATACCCGCATTTTTGCCATGGAACGATAGGAAGCAGCGGAGAGCGGATAGAAAATCAGTTTGATAAGCACGGTAAGCACGACGATTGACCAGCCCCAGTTGCCCGTCAACTTGTTGATAAATTCCAGCACCCAAAAAAGCGGCGCGGCAATAATGTGCAGCCAGCCGTAATCCACCACCAGATCAAGGCCAGGCGCAACCGCTTTAAGGGCGGATTGTTCCTGCGGTCCGGCAAATAGAGGAACGCTGATTTTGCCTGTTTGTCCCGACGCAATGCGGTCAACCGGCAGAATCACCCCGGCGGTAAACAAATCATGCCCATCTTTTGTCTGCCCGATCTTGCGCATGAAGAACTCGCGCAATGTATCGCCCTGTGGCGCCCAGGCCGTGACAAAATAATGCTGCACCATAGCCAGCCAGCCATCGTCGGCCTGCCTTGCAAACCTGGCCTCACCTTTGACAATGTCAGCGTAGGACACTTTCTGGTACTTACCGGCATCGGTATATACTGCCGCCCCCGTAAAAGTGACCAGAAAGAAAGATTTGCCTTCCGGGCTTTCACCATCGCGTTGCAACTGAAAATAGGCGTCCGGCGTCAGCGGCGCGTCCCTGCCGTTTTCAATCTCCCAACTTACGTCAATCAGGTAGGAGCCGCGATGAAAGGTATAAACTTTGGTTGCACGAACATCATCCATAAGAGGCGCGGCAAGGCGGATTTCCAGCGTATCCGCCCCATCCGCCAGATCACGCGGACCGGGCAGCGCCACCAGGAACGTCTTGTGATTGGGCAATTCCGCGCCTTCGCCGCCAATCAGGCCGCTCTGCGCATGGTATAAATGCACGTCGGAAAAAAGCGTAAACGGCTCCTTGTCCTCACCCTGACCATTTGCCTGATAATTCTTCAGGCCAAGCCAGACCAGATCACCGCCGCGCGTGGAAATTTCGGCGCGGACAAGATCAGTCTCCACAAAAATGCTTTCCGCCGGAGCGTCTTCGGGCAAAGCGGACGCCAATACTTCCGCCTGTTGCCCCGCACCCCGTAAATTGCGCGTCGCCTCAGGAATGGGCGCGCCATCCCTGCTTTGCCGCACCGCGACGGGCGCACCGTCGGCAGATGCAGAAACCGCAGCATCAGCGGCAACCGGCGCATGTTGCGCTTTCTGCCAGGCATCCCAAAGCATGAACAGGGAGAACAAAAAAACGCCGAGCAGCATTAAACGACGGGTATCCATGAACAACCTTCAACTCAAATTCAGCGAACTGAAAAACATGCGAACAAAACGCTCATACAACCGGGTCATAGCCGCCCTGATTCCATGGATGGCAACGGCTCAAACGACGAAGCGCAAGCATTACGCCCTGCCAGGCGCCGTATTTCCGCACGGCGTCCCGCGCATATTCGGAACAACTCGGATGAAAGCGGCAATTGCGCCCCAAAAGAGGACTGATGGCGACACTATAAGCGCCCAGAAGGCCAAGAAGAAAACGCCGCGCTAACATGGTCTTTGCCCGATCGCCCTGGTCAACAAGCGCGAAATTTCCGCTGCCAATTCCTGCCGCATGGCGCGATCCGGTTTAGGTAATTTTGCCGTCAGCCTTAATACCCAATCCCGGGGTGGTAATGACACGCGCGCTTGCCGGAAAGCCTCACGCGCCATGCGCTTGACCGCGTTTCGCCCAACCGCGCGGCGGATGATTTTTTTGCCGACCACCAGCCCAAGCCGCGCCGTACCTTCCTGCCCTGCTCTCTCTCCGCCATAGTGAAGCAGAAAATATTTGCCGCGCAAAACCTGCCGAAAACTGAATACGGCGGCATACTCGTCTGCCCGAAGCAAGCGGCATGAGCGAGGAAAAGACCAGGAAGCAGAGCGCATTCCGGGGTCGGGAAAGCCAGACGCAACCGACCGATGGGATCAGGGAGCCAGACGATGCCGGCCCTTGGCGCGACGGGCGGCAATTACCCTGCGCCCACCCTTGGTACGCATTCTGACCAGAAAGCCATGCGTCCTTTTGCGGCGCACAACAGAAGGTTGATAAGTACGTTTCATGGCACACTCCTTGTGGCACAAAATGTTTAATTATACATTGGGACGGCTCATAACTGTTAAAGCAAAAAGCAACGGTAGTGCCCCAGTCTGAAATATATTGAACCGGCAATTAAGGTTTGACTTTTCGAGGCACGCCCCATATGGGCCGAAATGGCAAATATGATGCAACCCTTAATTGCCTGGTGAATAGTGATTCACATAATTTCGGGAACATCGCCCCGGGGAGCGCCAGGCACCAGCAGCCTGGCATCATCAGCCAGTCTGCTCTACCGCCTGGCCGCGCTGGCGCGTGGCGCTCCCGGAATTCCCGGGAGCATCATTTTCCCAACTGTCTCTTTATATGCGTGAATCACTATATGTGTCGAGTCTACGGGAAGATGGTGGTGTTTCCGACAAAATGCAGGGGCGAGATTTATCGCGCCCAACAAACCCCCTCGCTCCCGCGCTAAATCCTGCCGCTTGCGACAGGATTTAGCGCGGGGAAAAATGGCGGAAGTTTTATGTCCGTCTGCCCTCGTCCTTTTGCAGGCGCATGAGGAGCAGGCGGGAAAAGACCAGAACCGTAAAGGTTATCAGGAAAAGAACAAGCCCAAGGTAAATCAGTGACGCCTGATGCAGACCCGGCGCAGCCTCGGCAAATTCGTTGGCAAGCGCGGAAGTAATGCTGTTGGCGGCCTCGAAGAGCGAAACCGAACTCAACTGATTGATATTGCCGATCACAAAGGTAACAGCCATGGTTTCCCCCAATGCTCGCCCCAGCCCCAGCATGATGCCGCCCAGCACGCCCGTCCTGGTGTAAGGTAAAACAACACGCCAGACCACTTCCCAGGTCGTCGCCCCCAGGCCGTAGGCGGATTCTTTCAGGAGCGGCGGCGTCACCTCAAACACGTCGCGCATAACTGAGGCAATGAAGGGAATAATCATGATGGAGAGAATGATTCCCGCTGGCAAAATCCCGATCCCCACCGGTGGCCCGGAAACCAGCGCTCCCAAAAACGGCGCGTCTCCCACAAGCGACTGAATCGGTTGCTGCACATATTTTGCCAGCACCGGCCCGAACACCATCAACCCCCACATGCCATAGACGATGGACGGCACCGCCGCCAGCAATTCAACGGCAGTCCCCAACGGGCGCTTCAACCAGACCGGCGATAGTTCCGTCAGGAAAAGCGCAATACCGAAACTGACCGGAATCGCAATTATCAGCGCGATGGCGGAAGTCATCAGCGTGCCGTAAATCATGACCATCCCGCCAAAATCCTCCTGCACGGGATCCCAGGCATTGCGCGTCAAAAAACCCGCTCCAAACTGGCTGATTGCGGGCCAGGCGCCTATCACCAGGGAAATGATGATGCCCAGCAACAAAGCCAAAGTCAGGAGCGCGGCGCCACGCGCAAGCCATGAAAACAGCCGGTCGGCCAGCGCGTCGGAAATCAAACCTGATCCAGAGCTGGCAGCGTTTGACAGCGAGCCAGATCTGGAAGCAGGCATGGAGGGTGAAACGTCGGTCATGACGGAAAAGAACCGCTCAAAAAGATATTCATTTTCTGACAGGCTTGCCGGACGTGTCCACTATCGTCTGCCAAAGATTTATCACAATATCTTTCACACTTTGCGGCATAGGCACATAGTCCAGACTTCCGGCCTGCGCGTCGCCGTTCCTGTAAGCCCACTCGAAAAAATCAAGCGCGGCGGCTGCCTGTCCTGGCTTATTCTGTTGTTTGTGCATCATGATAAAAGTCGCGGCGGTAATCGGCCAGGAATCTTCACCCGGCTGATCGGTCAGAATCTGGTTAAAGCTCTTCGTCCAGTCCGCGCCTGCCGCTGCCGCCTTGAAACTTGCCTCCGAAGGCTGAACGAATTTACCCGCCTGATTCTCCATTTGCGTGTGCGCCAGCTTGTTGCGCTTGGCGTAAGCATATTCGACATAGCCGATTGCGCCGTCCAGACGACCTACGAACGCCGCCACGCCTTCATTGCCTTTGCCGCCCAGGCCGGTTGGCCAATTCACGGCTGTGCCTTCGCCGACTTTCTCTTTCCACTCAGGGTTAACCTTGGCAAGATAGTTCGTAAAGCCAAAGCTCGTGCCCGAACCATCCGCGCGGCGGACAACCGCAATAACTGTATCGGGAAGAGTAAGGCCGGGATTGAGCGCCGCGATAGCGGGATCGTTCCAGTTGGCGATCTTGCCCAGATAAATATCACCCAGAAGTTGGCCGTTCAGCTTCAACTGTCCCGGCGCAACACCTTTGATATTGACGATGGGCACGATGCCGCCGATTACCGTCGGAAACTGGATCAGCCCCTTTTCCTGCAAGGCCGCGTCGGTAAGCGGCGCGTCGGAAGCGCCGAAATCCACCGTTTTGGCTTCGATCTGCTTCATGCCCGCGCTGGAACCGACCGACTGATAATTGATCCTGTGTCCGGTAGCCTTGTTATAATCCGCCGCCCAGCGGGCATAAAGCGGCGCGGGGAAACTCGCCCCGGCTCCGGTTATGTCAGCCGCCTGTGCGGACACGAAGCACGCCATAACCAGCGCGGCAGCCCCCATAAACCATTTTTTACCGATGATTTTGCTGTTCGGTTGCATAATTGTCTCTCCTGTTGAAAACGCGGTGTATTCTAGGAAGACTTTGTGACACCTCCGTGACACCGCGCATTCTTTTCATCCATGCAAATCCACGTTTTAATTTTGGATTTGCATGGACAAAAGAGACTGAAAGCGGTAGTAGTGCCTCAGTTTGAAAGCAAGTTCAGGCAATGCATAGCAATGCTCGTAGGGGCGCGATTTATCGCGCCCGATACCGCACCTGCTGACATGCAACCATCAGGATACTTGCAGACGGCAGTGTTCAGGGCGCGATAAATCGCGCCCCTACATTTTGCCGAAAACACCACCATTCTCCCGTAGACTCAACGCATATTTCAAACTGAGACTCTGCCAACGCGGTCTGGGCTTGGACATGCGGTGGCGTGAGATACCGCAAGCTATATCACATACTGAGACTGTACATCTCGGCCATGCCGGGCGGTCTTGCGTGATTTAGCGTTGAGCTTGCGCGTCAATGTAAGGTCTGGCCTGTAGCAAGACGATACGGCCCTCGATATCAAATGCCCATTCAATATCCTGCTCGGTTTGGTCGCCCAGGCTGGCCTTTACCAGCACGGCGGTTTCCGCAAGCAGGCGTACCTGCTCGTCGCTGAGGACATCCCTGGCGGGGTCGGTTGGAATTTCCTTGAGGCCACCGTTTTCGTCGAGTTGCAACTCGGTTACCTCGCCGGAACGCGAGAAACGCTGAACCGCCTTGCTCCAGGTGTCGTACAACGACTGTTCGGCGATTCGTTTACCCTCCACGACACGTATTCCTACGCCGCGCTTGGCGGCGACATAAACCACACGTTGCCGCGACTGATCGAACGGGTCGCGGGTAATCATGACCCCGGATGCGCGCGGCGCAATCGCCGTCTGGACAAAGACCGCCATCTGCGCCTGATTGTGCGGCAGCCGGGCAACGCGCCGCGCTTCAAAGGCTTGCGCGTTGTAGACGGAGGCCCAGACGGTTTTGACGGCTAGTTCCAGAGCGGCCTGCCCAGTTACGTTTGGAACCGTCGTATACAAACCAGCGCCGCTGAAATTCGACAAATCTTCAGAATTGGAACTGCTACGCGCGAACACGCCCTTGCCTGCGAGTTGGTCTTGCCAGCGTACGCTCCATTCTTGAGCCAATTGTCCTGGCACCGGAAGTTTGACCAATTCGGCGCGAAGCCGCTCAAGAGCCTGACGGCGAACCGCGCTCGATTGATCGAATCGTCTGGTGGCGAGCGCACGCTTGATAAGGGCTTGTGCCTGCGGCTGCGCCATGAACGCAACAAATTGCGCGTAGGGAATACAAAAGCCATCGGGAATAGGCGCGATGGAACCAAGCCTGCCCTGCTGCCGCGCTTTTTCAAGGGTGCCTAGCCGTGCCGCCTTGGCTCCGCAGCGAGCGGTATCTTTTTCCGACAACTGCGCGAGGGGTATCAGTGTGTGTCGAGTCAAATCCGGCTGCGACAGCAGCGTCACAGTCGGAGGCAGGGGAATGGAAGCAGGGCGGCCGGTTTTTTCCAGGCTATAGGAATTCCGGTCGGCGTGCAGCAGCACCCACTGACCATTCAATGTCCGTAATTGATTCAGCGCATCTTGCAGGTAAATGTTTGGTATTCCCCAACCCCTGGCAAGCAGGTTGACATGCGACAACGCCGTGGAAGGCTGCGCCATAATCACGCCTGCCACCGGCGGCAGGGTAAGCGGAGCTTCATTTAACACAACTATATCGGTCGGCGCAATGTCGTCTTCCTCTTCAGCATCGAGCTTGGCGAGGATGCGTAGCCGCCCCAGAGCCTTGCCGGTATTGAGCGCCAGATAAGATCGTTGGGCGACGATCTGCGATTGTGTGATCATCGCCATTTGAGCGGCTTTTGCCGTTCGCTCCTGTTGCGTGGAATTGGCCTTGAAGGTCAGCGGCTTGAAGAAGGTAGCGGCAAGCGTCGCGTCTGTTTCGCGCAGCAGTTCGGCAGTGACCTGATCGCCATCCCAGTATTCAAACAGCCAGCGGTTCAGATCAGGGTGAAAGCTCACCGTGCCGAGGATGAAGCGGCGCGTCGCAGACAGATAGAAACTCTCCAGCGTGGCGTGATCGAGATTCAACACCAGCCGCTCCCCGCGCAGAAAGTCCTCATGGAACGCGAAGCGCGTCGTGTTGACGTAATGCACTTGCCTGTTGCTTCTGTCAATGACAAACATCGCGTGCGGAATCGCCGCAAGCGTTCCGGCATCATGGATTCGCGCTATGCTATCAAACTCTGCTTGAGATTCAATGCGAGAAAGCGCGTTCGGCGCGTTGGCCTTGGCGCGCTCCTTCGTAATCCGATCAATTAGACCATCCCGCTTTGAATTACAGGTATCACAGAGGACAACAGAAGAGGAGGATAATTCGTCAGTGGTCTGTGCGTATGCGCCGACAGCGGCGATCAGTTGAACCGTGAAGGCTGCGCAGACGAATTTTCGCAAGAGCACATTAAGAGACTTGGCGAACATAGATGATTAGGTGCAGGGAATTATGCCGGGATTCCATTTCATTCCATCCCAGCCTACGGGCTGGCACAACAATGCCGATAGGGACAGGAGGAGTCCATATCATTAGCCTACCGGGCTACAGTCCAGAATAGAGAAATAAAATCAGTGCGCCGGCAAAAACAAATTTATTTAAATTGAATATTAGCTTTATGCCTTTATAAGTTACGTGTTCATAGTATGCAAACAGATTAAACAAGATAGCGATAAAACCATAAAAAAATACAAACCAGGCAAGCAGATACATTTCCTGGATAAAGTATAGCATAATAGGTTTTTTAAGTTCCATATCGATACTTTGTATTAAATGATTATTATGGCCTGCTGTTAATATATAGAAAGCCGTGTAGAATATCAATATTGATAGAATAGAGTTTTTGACTAATAAAAGTTGACCAGGAGAATATTTCATTTGTTTTAGCGATTTGGTTAATATTTACAATCAAAACTCGCGGCTCCTGAGCCACCCCAGATCTTCGGCGGCAAGGTAGACATTTGCGGCTACGGCCTGTTCGAGCAAGGCTATTCCCAGAGCCTTATCTTGTGAAATTCCGTTTGAGCCATAAAACAAGTCTAACCCGTGGATTCTCTTTGCTTTTGGGTAACCTGCATCAGCCGCTTTCTTGAAAAGAGCCGCTGCCCGGATTTTGTCTATGGCAACCAAATCTACTGTAGAGCCACCTGCATCAAGACAAACCGCAAGCTCGTACATTGCCGGGGGGTAGCCTGCATCCGATGCGCTCTGCAACAGATTGATGCTACGCGCCTCTAATTCATCCCTCGTTTCCCCGGGCAAGCCGAAGTGTGCGTAGATGAATTGTGCCGCCGGGTCTTGCGCGGCAAGTAGCGGCTGTAAGAGGTCATAAGCAATTTGGAAATCGCCTCCACTATCAATAATCTCTGCCGCTCTGGCAAGGATGCTATCAACCGGAGTATCAGGCATGAGCTGCATGAGTAATTTCCTTTTCTACTGCCTGACTCCTCCGTTTATACGCCAGCGCCGCCTTGACATAGGAAATAAAGAGCGGATGCCCTTCGCGCGGGTTGGAGGTAAATTCCGGGTGGAACTGGCAACCGATAAACCAGGGATGCGTCTCCTCCGGCAACTCAACAATCTCACACAGTCCGGTTCCGGGCGATCTGCCTGAAACTACCAGTCCCTTTTCTTCCAGACGGGCAAGCAAGGTGTTATTGACTTCATAACGATGGCGATGCCGCTCAATGATCTCCGGCCTGCCATAGATACGATTCGCCCTACTTCCGTCCAGAAGCAGGCAACGCTGCCCGCCAAGACGCATCGTGCCGCCCAGTTCAGAATCGCCGGAACGTACCTCAACCCTGCCGGAAACATCCAGCCATTCGTTAATCAGACCGATGACAGGGTAAGGCGTCTCCGGCGCAAATTCCGTGGAATGCGCCTCCGCCATTCCAGCCTCGTTACGCGCAAATTCCACCACCGCCAATTGCATCCCAAGACAGATGCCAAGAAAAGGCACGCCGCGCTCACGCGCGTAACGAATCGCCGCAATCTTGCCTTCCGTGCCGCGCTTGCCAAAGCCGCCCGGAACCAAAACGCCATTGACGCTCGCAAGAACATCAACCCCATTTGTCTCCAGCATTTCAGAATCAATGAAACGGATATTGACCTTGCTCCTGGTGTGCATTTCCGCGTGGCAAATGGCTTCAATCAGCGACTTGTAAGACTCGGTAAGGTCAACATATTTGCCAACGAAGGCAATATCCACTTCCTGCTCCGGATTTTCCCGCGCGTTAATCAGTTTATCCCAGAGCGAGAGATCGGCGGCGCGAGCGAGAATGTCCAATTTGTGGCACACGATTTCATCCATCATCTGCCCATGCAGCATACCTGGAATCCTGTAGATGCAATCCGCATCCAGGCATTCAATCACCGCTTCCGGCATGACGTTGCAAAAGAGCGCAATCTTGCGCCGTTCTTCTTCAGGAACGGAACGCCCGGCGCGACAAAGCAAAATGTCAGGCTGAATGCCGATCTCGCGCAATTCCTTGACCGAATGCTGGGTTGGCTTGGTCTTCAGTTCACCCGCCGTGGAAATATAAGGCAGCAGGGTAAGATGGATGTAACAGACATTGTTTCGCCCCTCTTCAATCCCCATCTGCCGGATGGCTTCGAGAAAAGGCAGGGATTCAATATCGCCCACCGTGCCGCCGACCTCGACGATAGCCACATCGGAATTGGCCGCGCCTGTTTTTATCTTGGCCTTGATCTCATCCGTAATATGGGGAATCACCTGCACGGTCTTGCCGAGATACTCGCCCCGCCGCTCTTTTTTGAGCACTGCGTCATAAACCTGGCCGGTCGTGAAATTGTTGCGCCTGGACATGCGAGCGCGGGTAAAGCGCTCGTAATGCCCCAAATCCAGATCGGTCTCCGCGCCATCTTCGGTTACAAAAACTTCGCCATGCTGAAAAGGCGACATTGTTCCCGGATCAACGTTGATATAAGGGTCAAGTTTCAAATGCGTGACCTGAATCCCTCTGGATTCAAGAATCGCCCCCAGAGAGGCGGAGGCAATCCCCTTGCCCAGCGAGGACACGACACCGCCTGTTACAAAGACATATTTGGTCATGGAAAAGGCTCTGCGGAAAATGCAATTTTAGTCCGAAACGGCAAACTCCGTTCAGCGGCTGCGCTTTTTCTCATCCGCCAACGCCTGCGCGGCAGAAAAATCCAGCGAGCCATCATAAATGGCGCGGCCTGCGATTGTGGCGATTATTCCTTCCTCTTCCACCGCGCACAGCGCCTCAATATCGGCAAGGGAAGAAAGACCGCCGGACGCAACAACCGGAATGGAGAGCGACCGCGCCAGGCGAACCGTTGCCTCAATGTTCAAGCCGGTCAACATTCCATCCCGCCCGATGTCGGTATAGACAATGGCCTCCACGCCATAATCCTCATACTTCTTCGCCAGATCCACAACTTCATGCCCGGTCAGTTTCGACCAGCCATCAACCGCCACCCTGCCATCCTTTGCGTCCAGGCCAACGATAATATGTCCGGGAAAAACAGAACAGGCATCGCGCGCAAAGTCGGGGTTTGTTACCGCCGCCGTACCTATGATGACATAGGAAAGCCCGATATCCAGCCCGCGCTCAATGGTATCCAGATCGCGGATGCCGCCGCCTAACTGCACGGGGATGGTATCCCCCACCTCACGCAAAATTTCCCGGATTGCGCTTATGTTTTTGGGCGCGCCCGCAAACGCGCCATCCAGATCAACCAGATGCAGACGCCGCGCGCCCGCGTCAAGCCAGCGCCGCGCCGCCTCTCCTGGACGATCAAAAAAGACGGTGGTCTGTTCCATAAGACCTTGTTTCAAACGGACACATTGCCCGTTCTTCAAATCAATGGCGGGAATGATAAGCATGATGTCTCACTGTGTGATGAAAAGCGAAAGGGGAAATATAGTAGTTCCCGCAAGCGACTATCAGGTGCCTTGCTCTCCCGCGCCTGCCCATTCGTCATTCCCGCGCAGGCGGGAATCCAGTAAAGCCTTTCCGTTGCCCCGGCGTTTCCGCATGGGAATGTAGCTCCTGTCCTGCCCTGAAAACCTGTCGTGGCTGCCAGCGCCATACTGGATTCCCGCCTGCGCTGGAATGACGATCGGGTTATTGCCGGCGCGAAAGATTGGCAACGCATGATAGTCGTTTTATCTGGGAGAGTCACTATATCAGGGATGCCAGCGCACAAAATTGGACAACAACATCAGACCATCCCGCGCGCTTTTTTCCGGGTGAAACTGCACGGCGAAAATATTATCCTTAGCCACGGCTGCCGTAAAGCGAAAGCCGTACTCACAACTGCCAAGCGACAAGGATACATCTTCCAGCGCAATGTAGTAGCTATGCACGAAGTAAAAACGCGCGTTATCGGCAATCCCCCCCCAGAGCGGATGGGACGCTTCCTGCCTGACCGGGTTCCAGCCCATATGCGGCACTTTCAGACGCCCGCCGTCAAGGGCGCGCATCGTATGCGGGAAACGCACAACTCGTCCTGCAAAGCAGTCAAGCCCCGGCGAATCGCCTTCTTCACTGTGCGAAAACAGCATTTGCAACCCAATGCAAATGCCAAGAAAAGGTTTGCTCGCCGCCGCCGCCAATACAGCCTCGCGCAAATCGCGGCGGGCAAGTTCCGCCATGCAATCCGGCATAGCGCCCTGGCCGGGGAAAACGACCCGTTCCGCCCGCGCCACCTCCGCCGGACAGGAAGTCACCACGATTTCATGCCCTGCCGCAACTTTGCTCAATGCTTGCGCGACCGAGCGCAGATTTCCCATGCCATAGTCAATAATGGCAATGCTCATGCAAGCGTGCCCTTGGTTGAGGGAATCACGCCCACGCCGCGCGGGTCAGGCATAACCGCCAGCGAAAGAGCGCGAGCAAACGCCTTGAAAATGCTTTCTATCTGATGGTGGGTATTTTTCCCTTTGAGGTTGTCAATATGCAAAGTAAGCCCCGCGTGATTTGCCAACGCGCGGAAAAACTCCTCGATCAACTCAGTATCCAGTTGCCCGACCGAGGCGCGGAAAAACTCCACCGCCATGAAAAGCCCGGGACGCCCGGAAAGATCAACCACCACCCTCGATAGCGACTCGTCCAGCGGCACACAGGCGTGTCCGTAACGGTTCAGCCCTTTTTTGTCCCCGACCGCCTGGGTGATCGCCTGCCCCAACGCAATACCTACATCCTCTACGGTATGGTGCGCGTCAACCATCAGGTCGCCTGTAGCTTCGATCTCCAGATCGAACTGTCCATGTCTGGCAATCTGATCCAGCATATGATCCAGAAAGGGAACGCCGGTCGCCAGATGAGCCTTTCCCGAACCATCCAGATCAAGACGAACCCGAATCCGGGTCTCCAGCGTATTGCGATTGATTTCAGCCTGGCGCATGGCAATCTTTCAGAATTAAGAAGAAGTGTCGGGAACCTCTGTCGGCAGAGGCGCGCCCTGGGTATTCGGAACCGGGATGGCATTGACTGGCGGGATGGCAGCCGCGCCGGAAGGCGATAAGGGCAGAGGGATAGGAACAGGCCCGACGGGCGCTTCTACCGCGCTTTCACTTGTATTGTCTGCGTCTCCCGTACTCTCTGCCGCTTTCTTTTTCTTTTTGCCGGAATCGGGCGGCGCAGGGGGAAGCAATGGCGGGATGGTATCCAGATTGTTCTCCCGCATATAGGCGTCCATATCCAGCCAGCCGGAAAATACCGCTTCCTTCGGAACCCAGGTATAAATGGAATAGCAATCCTCAATGGCGCGTCCGGACTGGCGACACCCGCCGCCGACCGCCTTGCCTTCGGCTTCCAGCCGCGCCTCTTTGCGGGAAGATGTCTCCACGCCCAACGCGCCGCTCAACTGGTCACAGCCGACAAGCACAGGCAGCAGCAACAGCATAAGCGCGAACCAGGAGAGACTAAATGAACAATGCTCTGCTTTCATAGGGCGCAATTCTCCCACATCATCGTATCTATGTCGCAATTCCGTTGAGTCATGTCGTTCTCCCTGCCGTGTTCCTGTTGCAATCATCTTTCTATTTATGGCGCGTATAATTCATATCCCATGAACAGCCATACTAACCCGCCGGCGGGCGAAACCCCGCCACCCGTCTTCACTGCGCTCGGTCTTGTGCCGGAATTGTTGCAGGCCGTCGCTGACGCCGGTTATACGACGCCGACGCCGATTCAGGTACAGGCTATTCCGCTTGTTCTTGCCGGACAGGACATCATGGGCGGCGCGCAGACCGGAACCGGCAAAACCGCCGCTTTCACCCTCCCCATTCTGCAACGCCTCCTTCCTTTCGCCAATTCCAGCCCTTCGCCAGCGCGACATCCTGTCCGGGCGCTGGTGCTGACACCAACCAGGGAATTGGCTTTGCAGGTTTTCGAGTCAATCAGGACTTACGCCAAATATACGCCGCTACGCGCCATGTGCGCCTTTGGCGGCGTCGACATCAAGCCGCAAACCGCCGAACTTAGGCAGGGCGTGGAAATTCTGGTGGCAACACCCGGAAGACTTCTCGATCATGTCGAGCAAAAAAGCGTGCATTTCAACGAGGTTATGGCGCTGGTGCTGGACGAAGCCGACCGGATGCTGGACATGGGTTTTATCCCGGACATCAAGCGCATCATGAATCTGCTGCCCCAGAAGCGGCAGAGCCTCCTTTTTTCCGCCACCTTTTCCGAAGAAATCAAGCGTCTCGCCGATTCCATCCTGCAAGCGCCGGTATTGATCGAGGTTGCGCGGCGCAATCAGGTTTCGGAAACGGTAACGCACCGCGTATATCCGGTTGCCGAAGGTAAAAAACGCCAGCTTCTCATTCATCTTTTGGAGACCGACGAAATCCGGCAATGTATTGTCTTTACCCGTACCAGACAGGATTGCGCGCGGCTGGCGCGTGAGTTGGAACGCGCCAGGTTCAGCGCGAACGCCATCCACGGCGACAAAACCCAGAGCGAACGCTTGAAAGCTCTGGATTCCTTCAAGAGCGGAGAAACAAGGGTGCTGGTCGCTACGGATGTTGCGGCGCGTGGGCTGGACATTGAAGACCTGCCCTATGTCATCAATTATGAATTGCCGCATGTGCCGGAAGACTATGTGCATCGCATTGGCAGAACCGGACGCGCGGGAAGGAGCGGGCAAGCCATTTCCCTCGTTTCTCCCCCGGAATTTTTATATCTTGCCGAAATCGAAAAGCTGATTAAATTCAGGATTGAGCAAGTCATGCTTCCCGGCTTCACGCCTGAGTATGAGACGGCGCTTCAGGAGCGGAGCAAGCGCCCGGATCGGGGCAAGCGCCCGGCAAGGGCTGACAAAGCCGCGCATACGGAGCGTGTAAAACGTCCCGATAAAAACATGATCGCCGCGGACGGCTTTGATTTCTCCAAGCCTTACATCCCCAAGCTCGCGGCAGCGGACGAGAGCATACCTTCCGAAAACGCCCCTGCCTTTGCTCGCCCTACCGGCCACCCGCCCCTGAAAAAACCCATACGCCCGGTTGCCGCCCTGCTCGGCGGTCTGGGAAGGAAAACACGCTAATCGCTGAAATAACCGCATGATCCTGGCCTATCAAGGAATCACCATGACCCGCCTTATTTCCATGCTCTCCTTACTCTTGCTTTTGGGTGTTATGCCGTTTGTAGCGCACGCGCAGGAACAGGATTACGGTAGCTTGCCCCTGCCTGAATTGACGCAAATGGCAGAAGCGGGGGATGCGGAAGCCCAGTTTCATCTTGGGCGCAGGTACTACGAAGGGCAAGGTGTGCCAAAGAGTTTTCCACAGGCAGTCAATTGGTATCGCAAAGCGGCGAAACAAGGAAATGCGACGGCACAGTACAACTTGGGGAACATGTATGCAAAGGGACAAGGTGTGTCGTATGATGAACAGGCGTTTATCAATTGGTATCGCAAGGCTGCGGAGCAGGGGAATGCGGATGCTCAGTACAAATTGGGGGACATGTATTATTGGGGGTGGCATGTGTCACAGTCTTTTCGAGAGGCTTTCAATTGGTATCGCAAGGTGGCAGAACAGGGAAATGCGGATGCTCAATACGATTTAGGTCTCATGTATGACAATGGGCGGGGTGTTTCACAGGATTACAAAGAAGCGGTCAATTGGTATCACAAGGCGGCAGAACAGGGGAACGCGAATGCCCAAGGCAACCTGGGATACATGTATGCCAATGGGCGAGGTGTTTCACAGGATTATGAAGAAGCGGCCAATTGGTATCGCAAGGCTGCGGAGCAGGGAAATGCTTATGGTCAGAATAGCTTGGGGACACTATATCATAGTGGTCATGGCATGCCGAAGGACATCGTACTGGCCTACGCGCTTTACAGCCTTGCGATAGCAGGAGGAAGCAAGGACGCTGCGAATAATCGCAACCTGATTGCCAAGCAGATGACAGGCGCGCAAATTGAGGAAGGCAGGGCTATCTCGGTCCGATGGCGACCAGGCCAGCCTTTACCGACCAGCAGTAAAACAGGCGGTTCCAGGTAAGCTGGGTGATTTTCCGGCAATTCCCTTGCTCATTCGCCCCTGAAAAAAACCATGCGTCCGTTTGCCGCCCTGCGCGGTTATTTGAGAAGAAAAACACGATGATTGCTATAATGGCGGCATGATTTTCGATTAACAAGGAATCATCATGACCCGCCTCCCTGCTTCCGTATTTCTTGTTTTGTTGTTTGGCATTCAACTCGTGGCCTGTACGACAGAACCGGATCAAAATAACTTGTCTCTGCCCAAATTGACGCAAAAGGCAGAGGCAGGGGACGCAGAAGCCCAGTTTTATCTTGGGTTCAAATATTACAACGGACAAGATGTGCCGCAGGACCTTCGTCAGGCTGCCGCCTGGTTTCAAAAAGCGGCAGAACAAGGAGATGTGATAGCGCAGTTCAACCTGGGGGTCATGTACGAAAATGGACAAGGCGTATCCCGGAATTCCCAGCAGGCAATCAGTTGGTATCGCAGGGCGGCAGAACAGGGACACGCCTCCGCCCAGTACAACCTGGGAATCATGTATGAAAATGGAGATGGCGTGCCGCAGGATTACCAGCAGTCCGCCAGTTGGTATCGCAAGGCGGCGGAGCAGGAAGACAGGTCTGCCCAGTTTAACCTGGGGAACATGTATAACGAGGGACGAGGCGTGCCGCAGGATACTGTGCTGGCCTATGCTCTTCTCAACCTTGCAGCGGCAGATAGAGACGCGGAATTCATAAGGAGCCGTAACCTTGCCGCCGAAGACATGACGCCCGAACAAATTGAGGAAGGAGACACTATCGCAAGCCAGTGGCGCCCCGGCCAGCCTTTGCCGACCAGCAGCAGAACAGGCATTTTCAGGTAAGCTAATTCGATAACGCGCCTGGGGTGAGCGCCTTGCGCATACGCCAATTTAATTGTCATTCCAGCGCAGGCGCGTTGCTGTCCTCTCAGTCGCTTACAGCGAGTCGCTACACTCAAACCAAACTCTTTTCCAGACTTCTGACCTCTGCTTCGCTCAGTTCCAGGCAACGCCCACGTTTCAAGCGCGAAGGCAGCAGGAAAGGACCGTAACGAACCCTGATTAACCGGCTCACCTTGCAGCCGACCGCTTCAAACAGGCGGCGCACTTCGCGGTTGCGCCCTTCGTGGAGACTTACCCGATACCAACGGTTCGCGCCTTCGCCGCCCGCTTCTTCCAGACTTGCAAAGGCCGCTTCCCCGTCTTCCAGCATGACGCCATTTCGCAGCCGCGTTTTCGCTTCCTCAGTCAGTTCGCCCAATACGCGGGCTGCGTATTCACGCAACAGGTTTGCGGAAGGGTGCATCAGCCGATTGGCCAATTCGCCGGAATTCGTAAACAGCAAAAGACCTGAGGTATTGATGTCCAGCCGCCCTACTGCCACCCAGCGTTCGCCGCGCAAGCGCGGCAAAGCGTCAAAGACGCTCTGCCGCCCTCCCGGATCACGTCTGGATACTATTTCGCCTTCCGGCTTGTGGTAGAGCAAAACACGCGCAGGCTTATCGGAAAAACGCAGCGTTACCAGCCGTCCGCCAACCTTGACCCTATCGCCGGGAAAAACGCTCATGCCGATTTCCGCCATCTTGCCATTTATCTCTACCTTGCCGTCGGCAATCCAGGCTTCCATTTCCCGCCTTGAGCCAAGCCCCGCCCTGGCAAGCGCCTTGTGCAGCCGCTCGCCCTCCGTTTTGGGGCGCTCCGCGCTGTTTTGCCGCTTTTGGTGGTCTACACGCGATGGTTGACCCGGCCTGTCAGAAGCGCGTCTGCCCTTGCGTCCTTCTTCCCTCGCCGGCATATCCTTTCCCCGGCCTGGATTGCGAAAGGGCGGTTTTTTGCCACCGCCCGGTTCCGCTGGCGCAACAGGACGCGCAGTACCAGCGCGTCCCACGGCGTTTTTGGCGCTTCGCTTATTCTGTCCCAACGGTTTGCTCTTGCAGCTCATCGTGTGCCTCCACCCCGGCGGACGCCGGTTCTAAAAGGGATGGGTTAAACCAGTCCGGGTTTATCGTTTCCAGCGCTGGCAGCTCGCTCACGGCGCGTAGCCCCAGATCATCCAAAAACTGCCGGGTGGTTGCGTAAAGTGCAGGACGCCCCGGCGTTTCCCTGTGTCCCACCACATCAATCCAGCCGCGCTCTTCAAGGGCGCGAATGGCGCTGCTGTTTACCGCCACGCCGCGTATTTCCTCAATGTCGCCGCGCGTCACTGGCTGGCGATAGGCAATGATAGCCAGTGTTTCCAGAGTCACGCGGGAATATTTTGGCGGCTTTTCAGGATATATGCGTTCCAGATACGGCATGAATTCCGCCCGGGCGCGAAAACGCCAACCGGAAGCAAGACACACAAGTTCAATGGGGCTGCCTTTTTCTGCCCAATCAGCGCGAATCGTCTCCAGACAGTTACGCAAAACTCCATTATCCAGCCGTCCATCAAACATTTTTTTCAGGTCGTCCAGAGAAAGCGCCTCCCGCGCCGTCAGAAGCGCCGCCTCCAGAATCGCCTTGAAGGGTTCAGGCCGGATCGCCTCAAACGCTTCCATTTTTCGCTCTTTCCATATCTGAAATTTCCATCTCTGAAGTTTCCATTTCTGAAACCTGCCTAAGATAAATTGGCGCAAATGGTTCCGTTTGTATGATGTCAATCAGTTGTTCCCGCATCAATTCCAAAAGGGCAATAAAATGCACAATCAATACAGACACTCCCATTTCCGGCGTAAAAAGGCTTGCGAACGGCACATAACCGCCCTTCTCTTTCAGGACGCGCAGGATGATTCCCATGTGTTCGCGTACCGAGAGTTCTTCCCGGCGGATAGCGTGATGTCTGGTCAGACTGGCCTGCCGCAAAATGTTGCGCCAGGCGTTTTCCAGATCGTTCAGCCGCACTTCCGGGTAACGCTTGACCAGCGTCTTTTCTACCCAGGATTCTACCCAGAGAAAATCCCTTCCCGCCTGTTCATGCGCGTCAATTTTCCCTGCCGCGCGGCGAATCTGCTCATATTCCAGCAAGCGCCGCGCCAGTTCCGCGCGGGGGTCTCCCGCATCCTCGTCGCCTTCCGCCCTGGGACGCGGCAGGAGCATCCTTGACTTGATTTCAATCAGGGTTGCCGCCATGACCAGATACTCGGCAGCCAATTCCAGATTCGCCGCCCGCATGGCTTCGACATATTCCAGATATTGCCTGGTTAAGGGAACCATCGGAATATCGAGAATATCAATGTTGGCGCGGCGAATCAGGTACAGCAGAAAATCCAACGGCCCCTCAAACGCCTCCAGCATGATCTCCAGCGCGTCCGGCGGAATGTAAAGATCAAGCGGAAATTCGGCAAGCGGTTGCCCATATATCCGCGCAATAACCGGAACTTCCTTGCGGGAAGCGGCCTCTTCACGAACAGTATCCAGCATGAACAACGGCTCAGGCGAGAGAGAGCGTATTTTTAGCCGGATTGCCTGCGGCTTTGGCGGGATTCCTGGCCGGCTCATTCACCTCGGTCTTTACCGCCGCTTTTACCACTCCTGCCTTCCTCGCTTCCCTTACCATTTTCGCCGCCTTTTCCGCTGTCTCTTTGCCATGTTCCTCCACCAGCAGGTTTTCCAGTTTAAGCAGTACTTGCAGGGTTTCGTGGATATGATCCACTTCCGTGATTTGCTGTTCGAGGTCCTGCCGCAGTCCTTCCAATTCCTCAATCCGCTCTTCCAGGGTTTCGCTGGCCTGATGGATGCGCCGGATACTTTCCAGCCGCCGCTTCAAGTAAAGTTGATGCTCGCGCACCTGCGTTTCCATCGGCGCCATGATGATCTTCAACCAGTTTTCCGCATCCCAGTTGGCGCGTTCAAAAATCCTCTGGGTTTGCGCGGCGACTTCCGAGAAGAAACGCTGGACAATGTTTTTCTTCTCGCTGGTCAACAACTGAACCGCCGAATTCAGGTGTTCATTGCACCAGCCATGCAGACGCTTTAACTCATGCGCATAGGCGTTGACCGAAAAAGCGACCGGCGCGGAAAAGCGAAGTCCCTGTTCCACCGTCAACCGCTTATAGACCGCGCGCATCATTTCCTGGATTTCAACAACTCCCTTGTCCGCCTTTTTCAGCCGCTCTTCGACATCAATAAAAAAGCTCTCCATGACCCCGGAAATCTGACGGGAAAAGTGCGCCGCCAGCATTTTTTCTTTTCGCCTGCCGATAAGGGCGCGCAGGGAATCCACGCTCAAATCCTTCAAAAGCCGGTTGGTCAGGGTGGAAAAGACGCTACGCACCGCGTGGTAATGTTGCAGGCCGGATTCAAATTCTTCCTTCTCGGCCTTGATTTTGCCCATCATGTACTCAACCACGCCCTTGTTTTTACCACGCAGGTCGCCCAATTCCGTCAATTGTTCGGCCAATCCCTGCAAACGGCCTTCCAGCACGTTACGAACCTGGGTATACACTTCGCCAAATTCAACCTCCGCATCCTCGCGGACGATTTCATGCTTGGATGGAATCAACTCAAAGGAAAGCGCATTCTCAAGCTGCGGCAAGCGGCTTTTCAGGAGCAAGCGATAATCCTGATTAACCTTGGCGACCAGTCCCTTTTGCGCCGAAACCGGGAAAATCTGCGCCTTGTTCAATTCGAGAATTTCCGCGCAGGAACGCGACTGGCGCGCAATCTCCGCTTCAATTTCCGCTTCGCTTCGCAGTTCGTCCCAAAGACCATCAATCTTGTTCAACACCACCATGCGCCCGCGCCGCCCCTTATGCCCGCCGCCGATATGCTCACGCCAGACAATCAGATCGGATTGGGTCACCCCTGTATCAGCCGCCAGAATGAACAAAACCGCGTGCGCGTTGGGAAGAAGGGACAGAGTTAATTCCGGTTCTGAACCGATGGCGTTCAAGCCCGGCGTGTCCAGAATCACCAGACCCTGTTCCAGCAAGGGATGGGGGAAATTGATGATGGCATGCCGCCAGCGCGGAATTTCCATCTTGCCGTCTTCGCCGAGAACGATTTCAAGACCAGTTTCCTTTTCGCCATCCTTGTTGATGAAGCCAAGCTCGCTCGCTTCATCCGGCGTCGCCCGGACAACTTCACTCACCTGCCGGAGCGCCTGCTGCATCTTTTCCGCCGAACTGGTATCCAGCGCCACTTCATGCCACCTGTTGCGCTGCCGCTTGTATTCGCTCACGCTGATATTGTCGGCGCGCGTCTCAATCGGCAACAGGCGTATTGCAGGCGCTTCCGCCGGGATAAACATCAATTCTGTAGGGCACATCGTCGTGCGCCCTGCCGAAGAGGGAAGAATCCGGTCGCCGTAATCAGCAAAGAAAATGCTGTTTATCAGCTCGGATTTGCCACGGGAAAATTCCGCTACGAAGGCGACATTCAGCTTGTCTTCCCGGATACGGTCTTTTAGACGCGATAGCCTTAATTCCGTCTGCGCGTCGCTCAAATCCTGCTCGACCAGCCACTTCCGGAAACGCTCCACTACCGCGATGACCTTGTGCCGCCACTGGCTATACGCCGCGAAACGTTGTGCGAGGGACATGAAAAATCCTCCGGAAGAACAGACTGCTAATTTAACATGCCAACCGCCCAATCTGACAGATGAAAACGCATCAGGCGCAATCATCGCCATTTATGGCGAGATAAGCGAGAAAGACGCAGGCTTCAGTTGCCCGGCAGCCATGCGGAAAAGATGATACATTGCGCCCAATGCAGCATAGTCGGCGCTGACTACAGAAGCAAATTCGCTACTCATCAACAGCGGATCGTAGTCCATTATTCTGGACAGATACACATTACGGCGACCAAATAGCGCAACAATTTCTTCAGGAATACCGGCCGGAACAGGAGGATGCCTTTTGTACGGATCGCCGTAAAGCGAGAAACCGCGATCCGTGGCGGCAGCCATCGCTGTCAGGAAGCGTTCCTGATTTTCTTCCGCTATGTCACGCAATGTTGCCATCGTCGCGGGGCGAGCAGAGTAATAGCCCATTCCCCACCGGCAATGCTCCGATGTTACCTCCAGGAAAAATGCCGGATACTCCGTCCAGTTGGGTAAGTCTCTACGAAAGGCGAACCACATTTGCGTCCGAAAAGGAGACTTGTCCTTTGAAAACCGGGTATCACGTTGCGGACGGGACAGCCTCTTAATAAGCGAGTTGTCGAGCAAAGCAATGTCAGGAGCGAGCATTTCCGCAAGCGACGCAAGGGGCGCGGCAACGTAGTGTTGATACTCTTCCCTATGCGCATTGAACCATTCTCGAGAGTTGTTGCGGCCAAGCTCCAGCAAAAAGGCAGGCAACATTTCGCCAAGCCCTTTAAAAGTTTGCATGCAATCCATAAGAACCTGCCTTCATCATTTGTTGTGCACTGTGCCGAGCAAAAATCAGCGACAGGCATTCATGCCTGTCGTTCAAAACAAACAGGGAAGGGGTTTGCATCCCCTCCCCTGTTGCTACGGTCGAAACCCCGGCCTGAAGGCCGGGGTTCCAACCTTCGCGCCGCCCTGAAGGGTGGTGTTTCAAACCAGAGTTAGGTTTACGATAAATACCAGCTTTATTTACCTCGCCATAAATGGTGGAAGATTGCGCGAGTCCCACGCTCAACTCTGACAGTCAGGGCAATAAAAACTGGCGCGTCCGGCAAGCGGCGCGCGGCAAATCTCTGTGCCGCAGCGCAGGCAAGGTAAGCCTTCGCGCCCGTATACCGCGCATTGCAACTGGAAACTGCCCGCGCCGCCGTCGCTATGCACATAGTCGCGCAAGCTGCTGCCGCCCGCCGCAATGGATTCCCGCAAGGTAGCAACAATAGCGTCCGCCAGCGCGGCAAGCTTATCCTCTCCGATCTTCCCCGCTTCCCTGAACGGGGAAATTCCGGCTTGATAAAGGCTCTCCGCCGCGTAGATGTTGCCCACGCCCACCAGAAAACGCGCATCCATGATAATTGATTTGATCGGCGTTTTCCGTCCGGCGACCAGGCGAATCAGCCATTCCGGCGTAAATTCGGGCGATAACGGCTCCATACCCAGCTTTGCAAGTAGCGGATGCGCTAACGGATCATCGCCCGCCTGCCATGCGATAAGCCCAAAACGACGTGGATCGCGGAAACGCAGCAGCATCCCCGGAAATACGAAATCCACATGGTCATGCCGCCCCGGTTCCGGAAAAGGAGGAAGCGCCAGGCGCAAGCTCCCAGACATGCCCAGGTGCAGAATCAGCCAGCCTTTTGCCGCCGGCCAATGAAAAAGCAAATATTTGCCACGCCTGCGTATCTCCGCTAACTCTGACCCGCATAAACGCATATCCAGTCCGGCAGGGATCGGCTGGCGTAAATCGGCGCGACGCGCAGTAAACGAAACCAGCAGCCGCCCTACCAAGGGCAGCAATCCTAAGCGACTCACTTCAACTTCAGGCAATTCAGGCATGGCTTTTATACGGCAATTTCTTGTCAATTTCAGGCTCAACGATTATTCTGCCCCATTCTTTCCCGCTTAGGGTAATTATGAACCCAACTACGGTACAGATAGTCAGCGCAGTCATTTTCGCTATCGCCATTCTGCATACTTTTTCCGCCAGTTTTGTCGAGCGTTTGGCGCATGTATTTCCTTCTCATGCCAGATTATGGCATTTACTTTCCGAAGTGGAAGCCGTGTTCGGTTTTTGGGCAATTGTGCTGATCGCCTTTATGGCGCTCCATAGCGGCCATGAAGAAGCAGCACGCTACCTTGACCAGCGGGATTATACAGAACCGATGTTCGTTTTCGCCATCATGGTGGTTGCCGCCTCAAGACCGGTTATGCAGTTTGCCGCCACTATTGTGCGGGTTGTGTCCGGGATTATCCCCCTGTCGCGCCCGGTTGCGGTCTATTTCACCATCATGGCAATTGTGCCGCTGTTAGGCTCATTCATCACCGAACCTGCCGCCATAACCCTGGCTGCATTTATGTTGAAAGAGCTTTACTATAGCAGGGGCATTTCTTCCCGCTTAATGTACGCCACGATAGGAGTTCTGTTCGTCAATGTTTCCATCGGCGGAGCCATGACCAGCTTTGCCGCTCCGCCGGTGCTGATGGTGGCGAAAACCTGGAACTGGGATAACTGGTACATGCTCACCCATTTCGGCTGGCGGGTCGCGTTAGCGGTCTTCATCAACGCGCTTGTCGTCACCCTCCTGTTCAGGAAAGAACTTCGGCATATTTCCCTGCCTGCGCCAGAAAACAAAAGCGACGTACCCCTGATGATGGTAATCATTCATCTTTTCCTGCTTTTTGTTGTCGTGTTTTTCTCCCATCATCCACCGGTATTCGTCGGCGCTTTCCTGTTGTTCATGGGGTTGGCGACGACCTACCCACAATATCAGGAGCGCCTGATTCTGCGGGAAGGGTTGATGGTTGCCTTCTTTCTTGCCGGTCTTGTTACCCTGGGCGGGCAACAAATCTGGTGGCTGCAAAACCTGCTGAGCAAAATGGACGCGACCGGCATTTACTATGGCGCGACTGCACTGACCGCTGTTACCGATAATGCCGCCCTTACTTACCTTGGCTCTCTGGTGGAAGGGTTAACAGAGGACTTCAAATACGCGCTTGTCGCGGGCGCGTTGACGGGCGGCGGACTGACCGTGATTGCCAACGCCCCGAATCCAGCGGGGATGTCCATCCTGCGCGGCAATTTCCAGGGCAGTTCGGTAAGTCCGCTCTGGCTTTTTCTGGCTGCTACGCCACCCACTGTGGTGACGATTCTGGCTTTCCGGTTGTTTTAAGCAAGGCTTAAGTTTCGGCAAAAGTTGCCGATATAAACAGGATAACCCTAACGCGCAGGAGAAAAATATGGATATAAGCAATATCGGCGGCAGTCTGGCCGCGCAAACCTCAGACGCAGTGGGCCTTACCGTATTGAAGAACGCCATCAGGATTCAGGAGCAGGCTGCCATAGAGCTTCTTGAAGCTATACCTGACCCATCCGCTGCCAACAATCCGTCCCATTTGGGACAGACGATTGATGTACGGGCGTAATCAGCGCAAAAAACAGGACGCAAAGCATCCTGTTTGCCGTCCACAGAACCGTTATAGTGCTTTTCCTAAATAATCTTACTCTATCAACCTTCAGACATCCTATCCAGCAAGCGAGAAAGGGTAAAAATAATTACGAGAAGCACTATAGACGGCTGTGTTCCTATAGGAAATTTAAAATGGACAAGATTGACGATCTGAGAAGAAAGAGAAAGCGGGCGCATAAGCAACTTCAGGAACTCAAGTCGCCCGTATACGACATCTTTCTCAAAATGGAGCAGGCCACATACTCCGATGGCGCTTTGTCCAGGAAACACAAAGAACTGGTGGCTGTTGGAATCTCGGTAGTCATCAATTGCGAATCGTGCATGGAGTGGCACATCACCCAGGCCGCGCAAGCGGGCGCAACAGAAAAAGAAATCCTCGAAGCCATCGAAGTAGGCATTGAAATGGGCGGTGGGCCGGCGACGGCCTACGCCCGATTTGCCTTGGAGGTTATGGAAAGAGTTTGCCACGACAGAGACGCCGGAAATGAAGCAGCCGTCTATAGTACTTTCCGCAAATAAAAGTACGCTAATTCAGCGACGAAAGTAGTATCATCTGGACACTTAGCGTCCTTTTATCTACGAAAAGCACTATAATTCTCCGTCAACCTGACCGCCCAACAGCTAAACTTCTGCCTGTTACCGATTTTTGGACAGAGAAACACACCTTGCCAAAAATATCATTTATGCTATAATTAGCTCATGTCCTACACCATCGCATACTACAATGCCTCCGTGCAGGCAACCATCGAAGAATGGCCAACAGGCATCAGTGCCAGCTATGTGCGAATCGTGGAGCAGATGGTAGTGTCCGGGCCGAACCTTGGCTTACCATACACGCGCCCCTTTGGCGATGGCCTGTTTGAGATTCGCGCCAAGGGAGAGGAAGGTATCGGACGCGCGTTCTTCTGCTCCTTGAGCTCCTTGATAGGGCGGCGCATCGTTATCCTACACGGCTTCATCAAGAAGACACAGCAAACCCCGCAAAAGGAATTGAAACTCGCCCGCAGGCGTTTGAAGGAGGTACTCAATGACTAGAAAAATCGAAACCGAAGAAGGCTATCAGCCGGTGACGTTCGACCCAAAATCCCATGCTGCGAAAAAACGCGAGGCCGATCCAGTTTTTCGCGCCGCCTACGATGCGCTCGAAGACGAATTCGCGGCGCTGGCCGCGCTGCTTGCCGCGCGCAAGGATGCCGGTCTGACCCAAGCCGATGTGGCCGCCCGTATGGGTGTTTCGCAGCCTGTGCTTGCTCGCATCGAATCAAGTCTGGGCAGCCGCAAGCATTCGCCCTCTCTCGAAACCCTTAGGCGCTACGCTGGAGCCTGCGGGAAAAAACTTGTCATTCAAATGGTATAGCCCCGGCAGGCAGGCATTGCGCGTCCGATTGATCTTGCGCCTGATTTTGCGCTCAAGCAGATAGCCTAAGCTTAGGCGGGTTTGCAGCTTGCCTTGCACATTACAACAGCCGCCCCATACTATTCACCCGGCAATTAAGGGTTGCATCATATTTGCCATTTCGGCCCATATGGGGCGTGCCTCGAAAAGTCAAACCTTAATTGCCGGTTCAATATTCGTTCCGGTTATTTTGTCCCTCAGCTACCGATTCACGTGTAAATGGTTCCTGCCCGGACTGCCGCATGCGATGCCAGTGTCCGTATCCCGCCATATCGGCAACAAACCGGACGATTCCATAGCAAAGCCAGCATAGAATCCGTGTAAACCAGGATTGATTGCCCGGCTTCAATTCCACCGCGCCCTCCTCTATCTCGCGCATAAGGCTTGCGGACAGTTGCGCCGCAAAATCCGTATCCAGAATGGCAAGATTGCTTTCCTTGGCAAGAAAAAGACTGAAAGGATCAATATTGGAGGAACCGACCGTCGCCCACGACTGATCCACCACCGCGACTTTCGCGTGCAAAAAACCTTTCCGGTAGGCAAAGATACGCACCCCGGAGCGCATAAAATCGTCATATAACGCTCTGGACGCATAATGAAACAGCCAGTGGTCGCTCCTGCCCTGCACCAGCACGGTCACGCAAACGCCGCGTCTGGCAGCCGCAGTCAAAGCGCGGCGAAAGCGCCATCCTGGGAAAAAGTAGGCAATCGCCATCAACACCGTTTTACGCGCGTCGCCGATTGCTTCAAGATAGGATTTAGCGATGCTGTTGCGACGATAGAAACTGACATGCGGCAGAAAGGCCACCCGATGCTGGCCTGCCTCCTTTGTGGAGGACAGCGGAATTTCAGGGTAGCGAAAATGCGGCTTGAAACTCGCTCGCGCAACGCCGCTCCATGTCCGGCGCAAGGTTTCAAGAATCGGACGCAGAACCGGCCCTTCTACCCGCACCGCGTAATCGGCATATTGGCCAATGTCGGACTCGGCGTCATCCATGATATTGATTCCGCCGATGAAGGCGACTTTCCCGTCAATGGCCGCGAGCTTGCGATGCAGGCGGCGCAGACGATAGCGGCTGACCTGGAAGAAAGCGACTTCTTCGCGGTAGATCAGATAGTGCGCTCCGGCGGCGGCAAGCGTCCTGCCAAAGCTATGCGAAAAGTGGCGCGCCCCAAAACCATCCACTATGACCCGCACGATGACCCCGCGCTTCGCTGCCCGCGCGAGCGCCTCTATAACCGTCTGACCGATACGATCATCTGCAAAGATATAGGTTTCCAACTGGATGTCGCGCCTCGCCCCATTTAAGGCGCTAATGAGCGCCGGAAAAAATTCCGCGCCCGAATGCAGCAAAGTCACCCGATTGCCAGCGATGAACTCTGCCATTTCTCTTGTCGCTTCAGGAAATTTGCAACATCCGTTCCAGCGACTGCTTCGCTTCCCCGGCCTCGCGCTCTGGAACGACAATCTGGTTGACCACTTCCCCCGCAACGAGATTTTCCAGTGTCCAGGCCAGATGTTGCGGATCAATCCGCTGCATGGTGGAGCACATACAAACGATGTCGGACATGAATTCCACGATTTTGCCCTCCGGTGCAAGCTCTTTTGCCAGGCGCTCGACCAGATTGAGTTCCGTGCCTACCTGCCAATGTCCGGGCGTTTTCGCTTCCTTGATGGTTTTGACGATATATTCGGTAGAGCCGACTTCATCGGCGGCGGAACAAACCTCAAAATTGCACTCAGGATGGACAATGACCCGCCCTTCCGGGCAGCGAGCGCGAAAAGCGTCAATATGACGCTTCTGGAACATCTGATGCACCGCGCAATGCCCTTTCCAGAGCAGAATTTTCGCCTGCCGGATCGCCGCTTCGCTAAGCCCGCCCAAGGGTAGATCAGGATCCCAAACCTGCATTTCGGCAAGCGGAATGCCCATGTTGTAGCCCGTCCAGCGTCCCAAATGCTGATCGGGGAAAAAAAGCACTTTCGGGCGCTTCGCAAATGCCCAGCGCGTAATAGCAGCGGCATTGCTGGAGGTGCAGACGATGCCGCCATGCCGTCCGCAAAATGCCTTCAGGTCGGCGGCGGAGTTGATGTAAGTGATCGGCGTAAAAGTCTCTTCCACCGGGCAAACGCTCGCCAATTCGCGCCAGGAACGCTCGACTTTGGCAAGGTTGGCCATATCCGCCATGGAACAGCCCGCCGCAAGATCGGGCAAAATCACCTGTTGTTCCGGGCGGGAAAGAATATCCGCCACTTCCGCCATGAAGTGCACCCCGCAAAAAACAATGCGCCTTGCATCCGTTGCCGCAGCCAGTCTGGCAAGTTTCAGGGAATCGCCGGTCAAATCAGCGTGCTGATAAATATCGTTGCGCTGATAGTGATGGCAAAGCAATGTCGCCTCCCTGCCCAGTTTTTGCCGGGCAACGCGGATGCGCTCCTGGCATTCGGCATCGGACAAGGAGTTGTATGCCGCAAAAGAAAAATTGCTCATAACGCCCTGGCCGCTCACCACCCGAACATGACGTTAGCGCCGCCGGAAGCATTCACCCATGGCAAACCGGCCAGCCGCCAGCCGCCCACTTTGCCGCGTTGCAGATTTGCGTCCAGGTCTCCTTCAAAACCCTCCAGCACGTTGTAGCAAGCGGTAAATCCCTGTGCCGTTGCTGCTATCGCTGCCAGATCAGAGCGATGTCCGCTGCGGCAGATAAAAAGAATCAGCGATTCATTATCCACCTCGGCAAACAACTGCCGCATGAAATATGGGTTTTCCATTTTGCTCGGATAGTGCAGCCATTCGATTTCCACCGCGCCTGGAATGCGTCCGACGAAATCCAGCTCGGCGCGGGTACGAACATCCACCAGCTTTGCGCCCGGCGCGTTCTGCCAGACATGACAGGCTTCCGCAGGCGTCAACGCCCCGGCATAGGGGAGATTCGCGCTTTTCGTGCGCTCATGCGCCAGGCGCAGCAATTCATTCAATGTTCCCATGTCGTAAACCACCTATGAAAAAACTCAGGCAAGTATAACGCAGTCGTATGGGTAGCTCACGCCGCAATTGTTATGTGTCAACCGGATAAATACAGAGTATGATTCATCGAATTCGCGCAGTTATTTTTACCGGAGCGCTTCACGCTGACAGGATTACAGGCAGGGCAAAATCCAGTTTTTCTGCAACACGAACAGATACGGAGAAACCATGAACTTGTTTGGCCAACTGACACAGTTAATCGGCATGGGAGAGAAAGATTCTTCCCCAAAGAATGAGGAACAGGAACTTCTGCTTGCCCGTACCATTGAAATGACCGACCGGCGAATCGCCAAGGTGGAATCATTCCGGGAAACCCTGTGGCCTGCCATCCAGTTCGCGCGTATCTATTTTTCCGAAGTCCTGGAAAGCATTCCCGGTCCATTTTTGCTGGACAATAAAAAATTCCCCTTCGAGGAGCTTTTTCCGAACCAGGAAGACCTGACTGCCTGTCTGGGGCGTTCCATTGCCACAAAGAATGAATTGCCGCGCCACATTCTGAAGAAACGTAAACGGGTCTTCGCCCTGCTTGGCATGCGCCCGCGCACCAGACAGGACGAGAAAATTCAACTGGTGGATCATACGCTCAGGAGCTTGCGCCGGTCGGCTGCCTCGGTGCGTCGCGCTATGCTGAGCGCTGCCTTTGAAAGCCTTTTACAAGGTTTTGCCAACCGCTATCTGCATCATGAAAAAAAGCTGGAGCAGTTGCGCTCGCAGCAGGAAATGCTTAGAAAATCCAGTAACACCTCAACCAGCCCGCCTGTAGACATGGGCGTTCCTGAACCTGATTTTCCCAAACTCATGCACGACCCCAAAGAAGTGCTTGCCCATCTTGTCGAGGAGTTGCACAATCCTGCCAGGCGCTTGCAATTGGAATACGACGACGGCTATCCCTTAGGCGCACAAGAGCATGGAAAAGATTACCTTCTACCGCAACTGAAGACTCAGGATCGGCGTCATTGGTTCATTTGTATCGTTGAGTTTCCGGTCGCCATGGCGCAAGAGGCGCTTGACAAGGAAACGTACAACCACCGTTTTATTTTGATATAGGGGTCGTGACCCTACGGAGGGATGTTTGTTATTTGTATGGGGCAGACTTCCGCGCCTATCCAGATCTGTTTCTATTGTCCGTCAGCAGACTGAGTTGGAGTTTGCTGGCGCTTACTCCAATCTACATGCCTTTGCGTCATGTAGGGGCGCGATTTATCGCGCCCCTACATGAAATAACTTGCGCCAGATCATGTAAGCCAGCGTAATTGTATGGACTCGCCCAAGCCGAGGCGTCTAATAAGCGCCACGGTGGCATCATGATGATTTTGCCGACGACAGCGAGGACGAACCCAGCAAGAAATTAGAACGTGTCGTCAATAGGTTGTATAATATCTTGATTTTGTGCAAATAGGAGAAATTTATGCAACCGGCGCACAGACGGCACGACATTTCCGATACAGTCTGGCAGATTTTGGAGCCTCATCTGCTCGGTCGTAAAGGAACCTGGGGAGGAATGCCCGCGACAATCGCAAATTTATCAATGCTGTTTTCTGGATTCTGCGCACAGGCGCGCCGTGACGGGATTTACCGCCGGATTACGGCGATTGGAATAACACGCATCGCCGTTTTTCCCGGTGGCGAGACAAGAGAATCTGGGAAAAGCTGCTGGAAACAT
>Ga0099364_10001352_pt1 | contig 40627 bp, 37 predicted proteins | sample TergutTh196P3_FD_73070 | JGI IMG/M metagenome (GOLD analysis project Ga0099364, IMG submission 73070) | Microcerotermes parvus P3 segment gut microbial communities from Pointe-Noire, Republic of the Congo - Th196 P3 | ecosystem: Host-associated > Arthropoda: Insects > Digestive system > Gut ...
ATAAAGCAAACCGTAGGTTTGCGGTGGGCTGGAATGTGGGTGAAGGAGCCGTGGGAACGTATGTGACCTAGGCGAACTGAACCCCGAGCCGCCGATTAGGCGGCGCAGCGTTAATCGGTTGTTAGACGAAGTTCCAGATTTTTATTCTACTTCTACATTATTTTTTATTTATTTCTCTTTTAACTATTTCCTCAATTTCTTTAGCAAATACAAAAAATTGATTTGCTTGTTCTACTGTAGGCATTGATCCATTATCAAATAATCCTATTTCTCCAGGATATCTTGATTCTAAGTAAATATCATTTACTGTCGATAATAAATCTTCATTAATATCAAGATCAATTATTTCTTTTATTGTTCCATATAATGTCAATAAATTATGGATTTGATATAAAGGTTTCTCTTTATCTAGAATTAAAGCCTTAAAATATTTTTCAATTGCTTGCTGACAATGAAATGTAACTATATTAGTTAACATTGGATTATTAATTATTTCTGAAATAGTAAGCATATCTATTTCAGCATACTTTATCCATGCTTCAACTTGCTTTTTCATAAATGATTTTTCCAGTGTTTTCAATTTCTTCAATAAAATAATTTCCGAAATTCTTAATTTTCCGATATTCTTCTTTAGAATATACTAAAATATCTAATGAAACTTTATAATTTATATGCCTTACAAGTTTGTTAATATACAATTTTTTATTTACTCTATCTTCATATGTTTTTGAAATATCTTCATTATCCAAAATTACAAGTATATCAATATCACTGTTTTCGTTGGCACTTCCTTTAGCACATGATCCAAAAAGGATAACCCTATAAGGATCTGCTATTTTGAGCGCCTCTAATAATTGATCAATATACCCATTAATTTCCATGTAAGTATATAATACCATGAATTTTAATCATTTTCAAGGGGTAATTTATTGAATTTAATAGAAAATAATAGTATTTTTCATTAAATTTAGCAAAAACCCATAAAAAATCTGGAATTTCGTCTAACGTTCTATGTTGACGACGTAACCAGCCCCCATATAAAGTAAACCGTAGGTTTGCGGGGGCTGGTTATGTGGGTGAAGGAGGCGTGGGAGCGAGCCCGTAGGGCGACCGACCTAGCCGACTGAACCCCGATCCGCCGAACAGGCGGCGTAGCGTTAATCGTTTGTTAGGCGATCGTTTGCTCCTTCCCAACAATTTCTTTATATTCTTAAATAAAAGCAAAATTATTTTTGCCCCCTGACGACTCACCGTTTGTACATGGACGTACTATGCTACCTCCGATTAGCCGCTTATATAAATTGTCTTATAAATATATATATCATAAGAAACCAATTCCGAATCGGCGTTATAATTACTCATTTTAGTTTGGTTACCGTTGGAGTCGTACTCAATTTCATAAAAAGAAGACAATTCATCGAATGTGTTATATTCACTTCTTTTAGTTATATCTCCATTGGAGTTATACTCATACACGTATGTATAAGAATAGGACAATTCCCCGCTAGCGTTATAGATACTCCCTTTATAAAAGTTTCCATTAGAATAGTACTCATATTCATAATAAGAATACAATGCACCGTTTGCATCATAGTTACTCACTTTTTTTTCGTTTCCATTAGAATCGTACTCATATTCGGCAGAAGAGGACAATACCCCATGATCATAGCTCCTTCTTGTCCGGTTTCCGTTGGAATTATACTCGTATACAGCATAAAATCGCAATTCCCCACTTGGAGTAAAGCCGCTCCTTTTCGTTAAGTTACTGTTAGAGTCATACTCAGATTCATAATAAGACGAAAGATCTACCCCATTGTCATAGTAATTCTCTTTTGTCCGGTTTCCGTTAGAGTCGTACTCAAATTCTATATACTGGGACAATACATTATAGTCAAACCGAGAACGTTTCATTTTCGTCAGTTTACCTTTTGAATCATACTCATATTCATAATGATAAGACAATGCACCGTTTGCATTATAAGAAGATACATAATCTAATACTTCTTTGTAAGTGCCGCTCCCATTGTTATCACAAGCGATAAAGGCAAAAGAAATGGCGATAATGGGTACTATAGCCATACCATTCTGTTTCCATGTTTTCATACAATTCCTCCTTAAAATAACACCAAATACTGATAGTTGCTTATATATTACTGTGTATCAAGCAGTATGTCAAGAGAGATAAATAGGTAATTATTGGTGAGATAGCATATAATAATGAAAAGATTAGGTACGATTTTTATTAAGAATTTGAAGGAATACCGTAAAAAATGCGGTTATACTCAGGCTCAACTGGCTGAAAAGGTCAAAGTTACACCACATTATATAGGTATGCTTGAAATGGGTCGTAATTTTCCTGCTACTGACCTTATTGAGCGTATTGCCAAGGCTTTAAATATAGAAATGTATGAATTGTTTGTGGAGACTCATTCTCCTGCAAAAGAGCTGGAAAAATTACGCCTTGATATAATTAACGAAATAAAGAAAACAATTACGGAAACTGTTATTGAAACAGTAAGAGAAGCATTTGAAGAAAATATCAATCGGTGTTCTCCTAAATCAAAATAACTTGTTAATTAGGATACGCCAAGTTAAAGAATGTGGCTATATCTTACCTTGTTACTTTCTACGTTTTAACTTGTACGAGCGGATTTGGGAGAAAATTTGAGAAAATGCCTTCCAAAAATGCCATAAATGGGGTATATTTACATTATGGAGTTTGTATGGAAGCGATTATACAAGAAATAGATGTTGAAAAACTGTTGCCTATTTTCAATATTCCTCTGGAAATAAGAAACAAACGGGTGGAAGTAACCATAAAACCGATAGAAAGTAAACCCCAAGCAACGGCAAATGACAGGATCAGGCAATTCAGAGAAAAGTATAATCGGCAATCCTTCATTGAACATCTGAAAACTCAAGTTGCCAATGGTAATTCATTTAGTTTTGATGCTCAGAAAATCATTGACGGAACTGAAACCGAAGCAGAAGAGCAAGAGCGTTACCGCCTTGAGAAGCATTCTTGGGGAAATGCAATAAAAGAAAAAATACAAGAAGAACAGCTTGCTTAACAAGAAAATAATACTTGATACGAATTCGGTACTCCGCTTTATTATCGGCGATAATGTCGAAAAATGCCAAAAAGTCTCCGACTTGATTGATTCCCATGATTGTATTGTTCCCATAGAAGTAATTGCCGAATCAGTATACAACCTTGATAACTTTTATTTACACAACCGCCAACTTATTGCTGAAGAAATAAAAGACTTCATTGGCATAAAAGAAAATCTGGTTTTTGAAGAACATATAGTTCGTTGCGGTTGCAATTATTTTGCCTCATCATCCCTTGATTTTATAGACTGCTTGTTGATTGGATATGCCATTATTAAAGGCAATCCGATATTCTCTTTTGATGACTCTCTAAATAAAAAGCTAGAACATAATGCCTTTAATCAAAGTTAATGCTTTATAATTTTATTTGACAATTCTGCGTGGCATGGACGCCACGCGGAACCAATAAATTTGGGGCAAAAATAATTATTATTCTTTATTAATATTTTTTACAGTAAATTGGCAACTGGCGCCTAACGTTCAAGGTTGGCGACGTTTTTGCTGCCCGAATAAGCGAGCCCAAAAGCCTTAAATCCATTCTTACCCGACTTTTGGGTTCGCAGGGCAGCAAAAATGTGGGTGGAGGCTTGCGTGGGAGCGAGGGCGTAGCCCGACCAACCTAGCAAGCCGGAACCCTGGAGCCGCCCGAATGGGCGGCGGAACGCTAACCGACTGTTATACGAAGTTGGGGCATTTTAAATATATTTCTTTATATATTTTGGAAATACTTCTTTTAATTTCAATAATTTTTCAATTGTCCATTCTCTTATTTTTACCAATTCTTCTGTATCTAAATCTATATGCCCATCAGTATAAACCGAAATCCTACAAGCACGTTTGTCATCAAGTCTTTCCCAACTAATTGTTGTTCCAATTTCTTTTTCAATGATTTCCTTTTCAGCATACAATTTATCAAAAATATCTTTATTTATAATTTGATCACCACCGTCAAGATATACTTCTGCTCTTGCCCTGTCATTTAAAGCAAAACTTGCACCATAATGAAAGTTTCTTGAAACACCTGATGAGAATGAATACCAATTTTGCGGTTGACCGATTTTTGCATTTGTAAATTTATGTTTTTCTCTTAATTCATCTATTAAAAGTTGAAAGTATTGGCGATATTTTTCTTGTGTATCAGAGTTTTGAATTGTTTTTCCAGAAACATTTTTATTTGGTGATTCAATAATTTTAAATAATGGGACAGGTCTTGAATCATCTATTTGGATAATTTCCAATTCTACAGCATAAAATTCTATATTATTTACTGTATTATTATTTAACCATTCTATTGTTTTTCTATGTTCATCTTTAAAAGATTCTGCAATCCATACAACACAAGAAGCATTTATGCCAGCACAATATAATAACATTTGCCCTAAATGTTTATGATCACTGGTTCCATATTGATTTTCTATTACAACAATACTTGAAGATGAAAGATCCTTTGCAACAATATCTGCTGAAAAATCCCCTACAGCATATTCCGTCTGAACAATTTCCAAGTCTTTTCCCAATATTTGAGATAATTTATTTATATTTTCAGCAAGCCATGGTGTAAAATTACTCGGTTCACTAGGCCATATTTTCCTAATATCTACAGTCTTTAATGTCCCAAATTCAGTTTTCATATAAATCCTCCAATTATATTCAATATTATATCAGTTATATTCTTTAGTCAACTATCTTGCCCCAAATTTCACCAATTTCGCCTAACAATCCGTTAACGCTCCGGCAGCGACAAGCGCCGCCTACGGGATTACGTTCGGCTAGATCATGGCTTTTTAGGGAGAATGGTTCAGGTAGAGCAGGGGATGATAACCATTATGACGATTTTCATTTTTCTATTGAACAAACTGCGGCGGGAACTGTTTTAACTATATTCTATGACGATGATGAAATGGAGGCATTTAACTTACATAGAATAAACGATCGTCATATACGGTTAGTTTACATAAATGTAACACCTGGTGAAGTAATTACTTTACATAAAATTAATTAGTTCAAAAAATATACTTTAATAAGGACATTATACTGTCTCCTTACATAAAGTTAGTATATCACCTGTTCAGGATGTCCATATATCGCCCTGCTAAATATAAGGGTATTTCGTAATTGCTCTGGGTACGGCTGTATTCGTTTTGCGAAATGCGGATGACGGTTTCCGGGTTAAACAGTTTTTTGTATGTTTTAAGGCTTTCGGATTTGATGTGTTTTCCGGCTTTAACTTCCAACGGGATGACGGCATTTTCATACTGGATGATAAATTCAATCTCTGCGTTGTTTTTTTCCGCAGCCCAAAAATAAATGGGCATAGCATTGTTAGCAGCGAGCAGTTCCTGCAAAACAAACTGCTCGGCAAGCGCTCCTTTGTAATGGGTAAAAGTAGTATTTGGTTCGATATAGACTTTGGGGCTTAAACCGGTACGCGCTGACAACAGCCCTATATCCGGCATATATAGTTTAAAAATAGAATTTTCATGATAGGCAATGAGCGGAATTTTGGGCAAACTTGCGCGGTTCAGCATGGTAACCAGCCCCGCATTTTTGAGCCATTGCAGGGCGATCTCGTATTCGCGGCCGCGCGAGCCTTGTTTCATGTCCGAGTAGAGAAAACGTTTGTTTTCTTTGGCAAGCTGGGACGGGGCGCTGTCCCAAATGGTGCGGACTTTTGCTATAGCCGATGCCGGGACATGCCTGGCAAAATCGGCATAGTACGCATCAAGAATGGTGTTTTGTATAATTTTAACCTCAGCAAAATCTTTGGTTTCGGCATACTGTTTAACCGCCGCCGGCATACCTCCGATGATAAAATACTGTTTGAGCAGATCAATTAAGGCATCATGAAATACCGGAAAATGCCGGAATTCCAGGTTTTGTATGAGAGACACAAAGCGGTTCTCAACTGCATCCAAAAATTCCAGAAAAGTCATGGGATAAAGGGTCAGCATTTCTGTCTTTCCCACCGGAAAACCGCTGCCTTCCAAAGACATGACACCAAGCAGGCTTCCCGCCGCGATAATATGGTATTCGGGCGCATTTTCGTTGAAGTATTTGAGTGAAGTCAGGGCGCGGGGGCATTCCTGTACCTCATCAAAGATGATTAGGGTATCATCCGCAGAGATTTTCACATCTGTTTCGATGGATAACGCTTGGATTATACGGGGAATGTCAAAATCATGATCAAAAATTCGTTTGATTCGGTCATTATGATCAAAGCTGATATAGGCAGTCTGTTGATAATGTCTGTCCCCAAATTCCTTCATAAGCCAGGTTTTGCCAACTTGCCGAATCCCGTACAGCACCAGCGGCTTCCGTTGGCTTTTTGCTTTCCATTTAGCCAGCTTTTCAATCATTAATCTTTGCATATATGAATATTATGGCATTTTTACACATAAAAATCAAGAATAATGTGGTACTTTTACACATAATTCCAAATATTGGTGACTATCACTCTTTGAAAATATGATATACTGAGAATAATTACTATGTTGTATATAGGTGTAATAATCTCCCTTCTGGGGATTCTTGCTTTTTTTATTTTAATATCCCTAATCCAGGCACTTATAAAAATATCAGAGAGAAGAAAAAACAATAACGAAAACAAACTGCCGGAAGAACTCTTTTTTGAACAAGTAAGCAAAGGTGAAAAAGCGCAAAAAATAATTAATGCCTCTGATGAAATTGAATGGCGTCAAATGGATATAATGATGATAAAATCATTGCTGCAATCAGAGCAAATCCCGTTTTATGTTGAATTTAACTACAGCTCGGGGATATATCCCGGTCTGCAAATCGGTTCTTTAGGAAGCCAGAACCTGTATGTATTGGAAAAGGACCATGAAGACGCAATGAACATTATTGACGATTATATGAAAAACAGAGTTTAGTGAAAGAACTCTTACTTCTTACCTCTTATCTTCTACCTTTTACCTTTTTATGCTACTATTATTTCCATGAGTGACAGCTCCGGTAATCCCCAAAATGACAAAAACAGAAACAAGGGCAGCGGTCCCAGGTTTCCCTTTGGCGGTCCAAAATTGCCCGATCTTAAACCGTTTGGGGGATGGAAGTTTTCTCTCATTTATCTTGCAATACTCATTATCGGAATGAGTCTGTTTAATTTTGTTTTTCTCGGCAGAGTCAATCCTCCCATAGATTTTTCCGAATTCAAGACCCGGATTAGTTCCGGCGAAATAAAGCGGGTAGAGCTGACCGATTCATATTTTACCGGTTATACGACACTATATCCTCAACGGACCAGGAACCGTTCCGTATTAAGCAATCAGCCTTTTGAACCACAGGGGCCGGTGTACCGCACGGTACCTATCAACGATCCTGAAATTATCAAACTGATGGACGAAATGGGTGTGGCCTATTACGCTGTTTCCCGAGAAGGCAGTGTTATCCTTAACATCATTTTTAGTTGGGTGCTGCCCATTGCATTTTTCCTCTTTATCTGGCGTTTTGTGATGAAACGGATGGGCGCAATGGGCGGGAGCGTGCTTTCCGTAGGGCAAAACCGCGCGGTTATTGTTGCCGAGGGAGATATTACCACACGATTTAACGATGTCGCCGGTGTGGACGAAGCAAAGGAAGAACTGGTTGAGGTTGTAGACTTCCTCAAAAACCCCCGCAAGTACACCGATATTGGCGGCAAGATACCCAAAGGCGTGTTGTTGATTGGACCGCCGGGTACGGGTAAGACACTCCTCGCACGAGCTGTTGCCGGAGAAGCACGTGTATCTTTTTTCCGCATGAGCGGCGCGGATTTTGTCGAGATGTTTGTCGGTGTCGGTGCGGCACGGGTACGTGATCTGTTCAAGCAAGCGCGGGATAAAGCGCCCTGCATTATCTTTATCGACGAGTTAGATGCTATTGGCAAAAGCCGCATCAACAATATCGGCGGGGGCAATGACGAGCGCGAACAGACATTGAACCAGCTATTGGTTGAGATGGACGGTTTTGACGCTGCCAAAGGCCTCATTATTCTTGCGGCGACAAACAGGCCCGATGTACTTGATCCGGCCCTGCTTCGTCCCGGCCGATTCGACCGGCAAGTGCTGGTTGACCGGCCAGACCTCAAGGGCCGCGAAGCAATCCTCAATATCCATGCCAAACCGGTAAAACTTGATTCCATGGTAGACCTGTCATCGGTGGCACGGAGCACGTCCGGATTTTCCGGCGCCGACCTTGCCAACATTGTCAACGAAGCGGCCCTGCTTGCTGTCCGCGCCGGCAGGATGCTCGTTTCACAGAAAGACTTTTCCGAAGCCATTGAAAAGACTGTTGCCGGCCTGCAAAAAAAGACACGGGTACTCAAGCCAGAGGAAAGAAGACTAACCGCTTACCATGAAACCGGCCATGCCATGATTGCAGCTTTTACGCCCAACGCAGATCCCGTCCAAAAAATTTCGATAATTCCCCGTGGTTTTGCCCTGGGTTATACCCTGCAGCTTCCGCTGGAGGATCGATACACCATTACTCAATCCGATCTTCTGGGAAAGATAGACATTCTTCTTGGCGGCCGGATTGCGGAAGAAATGATCTCCGGAGAATTCTCCACAGGCGCGGCAAATGATCTGACGAAAGCGACCGACATAGCCCGAAAAATGATCGTTGACTACGGTATGAGTGACCGTTTCCGCCATGTCGCATTGACATCACGCGGCACAGGCATGATGGGTACGGCCCAAACCCACGAGCCGGTACTCCACCGCGAGTACTCTGAGGCAACCCAGCAGTACATAGATGAAGAAATAGCCCGCGTAGTGGAGCAGCGTTACGCTCTGACAAAGGAAAAACTGGAACAAAACCGGGCTCTGCTGGATAAAATTGCCGCCGTACTACTGGAAAAGGAAACCCTGGACGAAAAGGAATTTAAGACTTTGCTGGGGGGATTGTAACAATCAGGTGTATTGAATATAGTTACTTAAGAGAGGATAGCTTGTGAAAACATTAATTTTCATACTGTTACTGCCGGTTTTTGCGGCAATTCCGGTAGATTCCCAACAAATAGTAACGGCTGAACGTTATCTTGAGATGGTTTCGGAGCAATACAGCGGAATAAGGGATTATGAAGCCAATGTAATAATACGATCCGGTAACAACTCAATGCCGGGGAACTTAAGTTATCGTTCGCCTTATTTTCTCAGAATTGATTTTACCCGGCCTGCAAATCAGGTCATTGTTTTCAACGGTGAGCTTCTTACCGTATATCTACCTGAGCAGCGTGTAGTTTTGAGCCAGGTTATCACTCCAAGCCGCCGTTCGGGGACAATTGGTCATGGTCTTGGTCTGCTCAGACGAAATTATCTTCCTTCGTATGTTTCCGGCCCTGCGCCTGTTCCTCTTGAATCAGGCTCCACGGAGCAGGTCGTCAAGCTCCGGCTTACGCGGCGAAATGTAACAGAAGGTTTTAGAGAACTCATTCTCAGTATTAATCCCAATACCAGGATGATCCGCCGTGTAGAAGGGCGTACCGCTGCCGATGGTTCCATTCAAATGGATTTTACCAATTTAAGAACCAATCAGGGAATTCCGGACCAGCGTTTCCTTTACGATCCTCCGGCAGGTGTCTTAATGCAGCATAATTTTCTTTTTAGGGAATAAGTACGTACGTAAGTACGAGGGGAGACAGCAGTGGAATCACTGGGGCAAAAATTAAAATCGGTACGTGAATCAAAAGACATCAATTTTGATCAGGCAAGCAGGGATACAAAAATATCCCTACGATACCTCCAGGCTCTGGAAAACGAAGATTTTTCCGGTTTCCCCGGAGAAACCTACATTACCGGTTTTCTGCGAAACTACGGCGCATACCTTGAGATTGATGTTGAGGAACTTTTTTCACTCTACCGTGCACTGAAGATACAGGAACAGCCAATCCCCGTTGAACAACTTTTGAAGCAGCCTTCGCAGCTGCCAAAAATTATCATTGGATTGCTGATAGGAGTTCTTGTTACTGCTCTTATCGGCGGGATTATATTTTTTTTTATTAACCGTCCGTTAACTACTGAAGTGTTCCCGCCGGCCCCCAGGACTCCGGTTGTATATACCATGAGCGGTGATACTTTTGAACAGCATCTTTTCAGAGGCGACTCAATTCTGGTTTCACTCGGTGACGAACAGCAGGTAAAACTGGAACTGGAAGATTTGGGTGATTCTGTAACCATTGGTACGCCGAACGGACCGGTAATTGTTGGTTTAAGTCAGGACGCGAATGTTGAGATTGACAATGGCGGAACAGCCATACGTATTACGGCTATTGACTATGACAGAACCAGGGCCGTTATGGGTGTCCGTCTTCGTTTAGAGTTTAATATTCCGTCAGGATGGGAAACTGCATTAACTGATACGGTCAATATACCCAGTCAGGCAATTACCACCGTAGTGTTTACATCACCCAACCCTCATCCCTTTACCCTTCAATCCGTTTTTCAGGGCAACTGTATGTTTCGTTGGGAAATTCTAATGGAACGTGACCGCCGGGAACGCGGGCAGCAATACTTTCAACGCTTTCAGGAATTCAATATCCAGGCGCAAAACGGCATTCGTGTTTGGATCTCCAACGCACAAGCTGCCCGGTTTAGCGTAATTGGCGCAGGCAGGGTCGTACCCTTTGAAATTGGCAATCCCGGAGAAGTAGTGGTAGCAGATATCCGCTGGGTTCGGGATGATGACAACCGCTTCCGCTTGATAGTCGCCCGCCTTGAAACATAACCTCTGTCTGTACCAGTGCTTTATTACATAGACCCATTTGGCTGTGCCAAAAACCAGGTTGATGCCGAAAACATGATGGCGCATCTTAACGCATCGGGCTGGTCTGCGGTACAGGATGCGGCAGATGCCGGCCTTATCATTGTCAATTCATGCGGTTTTATCGAAAGCGCAAAACAGGAATCAATTAATGCGGTTTTAGACTGGAAAAAACGGTATCCCGGCAAAAAAATTCTACTGGCAGGCTGCCTTGCCCAGCGTTACATGAAAGAACTGGCAAAATCCCTGCCCGAAGCCGATGGCTTTTTCGGCGTTGACGATATAACCGGAATTGTTGATAAGGCTGAGGCAACACTAGGGATCAGGGATCAGGGACCAGGCATTTTACCTCTTACCTCTTCCAGACCCCTCCTCTCCTTACCCGGCTCTGCCTACATCAAAATCAGCGAAGGCTGTGACAATTGCTGTACGTATTGCGCCATTCCGCTCATCCGGGGCCCCCTCCGTTGCCGCTCTCTGCCGGACATAGTAGAAGAATGCAGGGGGTTGTTGGCAAGAGGTATAAAAGAATTGTGCATTATTGGGCAGGATATTGGTTCGTATTGTCATGATGGCTCGGGCTTACCGGAATTGCTCTGCGCAATTGCAGAACTTGAAGGGCAATTCTGGGTACGGCTTTTATACATGCACCCCGGTCATTTCCCCCTGCAAATTCTTAACATAATTGAACGCGATCCACGGTTTTTGCCGTATTTTGACATTCCATTCCAGCATGCATCGCAAAAAATTCTATCGGCAATGGGGCGCGGGGGCAGTGCGGAAAGCAATCTTGCTCTGGTTGATGCTATCCGAAACAGGATCCCCGCCGCTGTAATTCGCACGACATTTCTTGCGGGCTTCCCCGGCGAAACAAACGATGATTTTTCTGCTTTACTGGATTTTCAGGAAAAACTCCGCCCCGACTGGCTCGGCTGTTTTGCCTATTCCCGCGAAGAAGACACACCCGCATTTTCCATGAAAGGACAGGTTTCCCAAAAAATTGCAGCTCAAAGAAAGTTGGAAATAGAGAGAAATCAGGTTCTCATCACCGAACAAAACATGGATCGTTTTACAGGCCAAAATCTTGAAATTTTACTGGAAGAGCAAATAATCGGCTCCGGCGAAAACAGCAATGACCATTTCTGGCTAGGCCGCCTCTATTGCCATGCGCCTGAAGTTGACGGCGCTGCGCTAATTACCGGGACAGTGCATGGCACTGCCGGTGAAGTTATTCCATGTACCGTGATAGCCCGCCGTGGGTTTGATTTGGAAGCAATTGTATCATTGGCAGAGAAATGATACATTATAGCTGGAGGTTACAATATGGCTAAATTATCCATTCCGGCAGCCGAAGGAACAGTTCATGATTTACTGTCCCTGGGGGCTTTGGTAACCCGGCTTGATCCGGGTATTATTCCTTTTGCTGAGGCCAGCGAGTACCTGCTGCACGTATCGGGGGGGGAATACAATGTTGCAACCAATCTTTCAACCTGTTTCAAACAGCGCACCGCCATTGCCAGCGCCATCGTTGATTACCCCATTGGCCGCAGAGTTGAATATGCCGTGCAGAAAGCCGGGGTAACACCCTACTTCCGGCGTTTTAAACACGACGGAGTGCGAGGACCAAATATGGCTATCGTATGGAGCGACAGAGGACAAGGTGTACGCGCACCAACAGTGTTTTACAACCGCTCCAACGAAGCGGCACAGCAGCTTAAACCGGGCAGTTTTGACTGGGATGCTATATTCGGCAATTCTGCCGCACCGCGTATCCGATGGTTCCACTCCGGAGGAATTTTCTGTGCGCTTTCACCCTCCACTTCAGAATTGGTAATTGAAGCAATGCAGGCCGCAAAAAAAGCAGGGGCCATAGTTTCCTTTGATCTGAATTACCGGGCAAAACTTTGGACGATTGTTGCCAATGAACAGGGACTTGGGCCGGAGCAAGCCAGTGAAAAAGCTGCGCAAACCCTGCGAAAAATCGTAAGCTATGCTGATGTACTGGTTGGCAACGAAGAAGATCTGCAAAAAGGACTGGGACTCAAAGGCCAGGATGTCGAGACAAAAGGCGAACTTGATCCGAGCGCGTTTTTCGGCATGATAGAAAATACAGTAAAAGATTTTCCCAACATCAAAGCTGTGGCAACTACTCTGCGCGAGGTACATTCGACCAACCGCCATTCGTGGAGTGCCGTACTGTGGATGGATGGCAGCACTTACCAGGCACCTACTGCGGAGCTGGATGTATACGACAGGGTTGGCGGCGGAGATGGTTTTGCCTCAGGCCTGTTTTACGGCTTGTTAAACGGCAAATCTCCCGAAGAATCTCTGCGCCTTGGCTGGGCGCACGGGGCGCTTTTGACATCCACTCCCGGTGATACTTCCATGGTAAACCTTGACCAGGTTGAAGCGTTTGCCAAAGGCGGATCAGCGAGGATTCAGCGCTAGCTGTCATTGACAATTTTTTGATTAAATAATATTATGCTCTTGTATATTTCAAAGGAAGTGGGGTGAAATTCCCCCGCTAACCCGTAACTGTGAAAGGGAAGACCCTGCCATTTACGGTCACTGTCTGCGCTTTGGTGCGATGGGAAGACCGGCAGGAAAATTGCCCTCAAGTCAGGAAACTTTGGTATGCACCGTCTCTGTAAGAGATGGCATTTTTTACATGCTTCGAGGAAGAGCCTGTGAAAAGCTGTGTTTACCAATACAAGAATACCATTCTCTTTGGATCGCTGCGTCAACAGTATCTTTTTCGGAACGGAACCGCAGGTTCCAAGGAGTCTCTATGTTTTTATTGAGAAAGGCCCCTTTTGCAGGTGCAGCCTTAACAGGCCTGGTTTTCGCAGTACTTTTATTTATTGGCTGTACAATGGATGGGGGTAATGGCGATGGTATTATTGTGGGACTCGATTCCAGGTTAATCGGCACATGGGAATCAGAATTCGATGAAACATACGTAATTACAGGTACACATCTTACCTACACGGATTATATGGGGGATATCTGGGGAGGAAGTATAGTGTACGCCGCTAATTTTAACCATAACACAGGCGTTATTATCATTCTGTATGATACAGATAAAAAGCAGGAATGGCCAATCTATGATACAGATTGGAATATAATAGGTACCCGTGATACAACCGGTAAAGATTTTTACGGAATTTATTTTAGAAACCTCACTCAAAATTCGGTAGTACTGAGCAATTCAAGCGATCAAACCGACTATAGCCCTTCTGAAACGGCAACCGGGATAGAAGCAATAAACAGGTTTACGCTTGACAACATGCCAGGTTGGATAAATATCAGTTCTGCAACACCATTCAAAGCACCGTAGGAGTAATGTTCTTAAATGCCAATGCTATTGTCATGGGCCGGAAAGTTTTTTTCGGCTCTTCTTTTTCTTGTATTACCCTTGTTTTCTCTTTTTCCGCAGGAATATATTGAGGACGATGAATTTGAAATTGCATTTGATGATGAAACCGGCATAACAATTGTTGGAACCCAACAGACCAGCCAGCAGATGGCGGTTATTAACCGGGAAGACATTGAACAGCGTGGCGCGCAAGACATTGCAAGTCTCTTACAAGAAACTCTCAATCTGAATATTGCCCGCTATGGCCCCTACGGCAATCAAACAAGCATTCATATACGCGGTTATAGTTCAAGACGGATAGCGTTTCTCATAGACGGAGTACCGGCAAATTCGGCTATGGACGGAGGATTTGACATCAATCAAATTGATCTTAATGCAATTGAGCGTATTGAAGTTGTTTACGGCGGCTCTGATACAAAGTTCAATACTTCAGGTGCACAGGGTGGGGTGATCAATATTATCACGGTGAAAAGGCAGAATCCGGGCTGGCGATTTCATGGCTCAATATCCAATACCTCATCAATGCCGGGGGAATACCGGGATCGGGACGGTAAAAAGCAAAACCCTCATTATGCAGACCTTTTTGATGCCCAAAACATTGCTGTTTCCGCAGCTTACGGCGGCGATGGATTTTCATTCAGAGCCGGCGTATTTGCCAATCGCGCGGCGAATAATTTTACTTATACCGATCTTTTTAACCACATCCGCCGCAAAGAAAACAATGAAGTGTGGGACACCGGGGCAAATGGGACCGGAATCTGGGAATTAAGCGGCTTTACCAGACTAATTGCGTCTACAAATTTCTACTATGGCGATAAGAATATCCCCACTTCCGGTTATGCAGGCATTTTTGGCAATCAGACAGATTTTTTCAGCCGACAAACATTCATGTTTGATATGCCTCGTGCCGGACACGACGACCTTGCAACCGAAGCTTCTCTTTCATGGCATTTTGCCCGGATGGATTACACTTCGTCGGCTGATGCTTTTTCCCGCCATGATCAAAACAACCTCAGCGCAATCAACCGCTGGACATGGTACACATGCGAAAAACTGACATTGAAAAGCGGTTTTGATTACCGTTTTATCCGCCTTGATTCCTCGGAAACGGGAGACCTCAACCGACACGACGGAGGTATATACCTGACGGCGGAATTCCAGCCGATCAAACCGTTTCAGGTTATCCCGTCAGTTAAGGCAGTGTTTACCAGCAGGGGAACAGAGAATGTGACAGCAGTACCTAAGCTTGGTCTGCTCTGGAATGTGACAGATTCCATTGCAATCAAAAACAACTATTTCCGCAGCTTCAAATATCCCGAGTTTGAGGATCTGTACTGGTCGGGGGGGTACGGGTATGGTAATCCGGATCTGCGTCCGGAAGACGGCTGGGGCGGGGATATTGGCGTAGAGTGGAATTTAAACAATCTGTTGACACTGGAAAGCGTTTTTTTTACCCAATGGTTAAAAGATTCAATACACTGGTTTTCGGGAAGAGGCGGAGTTTGGCGGCCTGAAAATGTCGGAGAAGCACTCTTTTTAGGACTGGAAAACAGGCTTGGTTTTGAAATCCCGGTATCCATCGGACCGGTGAGACAAATATCCCCGTCATTGACCTATACTTATCTGCGCAGTTATCTATTAAGCTTTGGTTATACCTTTGATTCCGATATGCGAATCCCCTATAATCCTGAGCATACCATAGGAGGCTCACTGGACATTTGCTGGGGCAGCGGTTCCCTGTTAATTTCCGGACATTATGAAAGCGTACGCTACCATGACAGGGCAAACCTCATCGAACTGATGCCCTATTTTCTACTCAATGCTGCGGTAAATCAAAAAATCACCGGCAGTCTGACAGCTTTTGGTTCATTGCAGAATATCCTTAACACATCGTATGAATCATTTTACGCATACCCCATGCCCGGCATCACCCTGACTATTGGCATGCGTATAAACATCGAAGCAGGCGGCCATGAGACACAGAGATAAAGAATGAGAAAGGATTTGAGAAAATGTTATTATTAGTATTTTTAGTAATAAGTGTTTTGGGGTGCAATGAAAATACAAGCAGGGAAATAACCGACCGGTCGGGAAGGACTGTAACCATCAGCGGCCCGGTAAACAGAATCATTTCTACCGCTCCTTCCAACACGGAAATAATAACCGATCTGGGACTTGCACACAAGCTTGTTGCCATAGACCGTCATTCAGCAAATATCCGGGCACCCGCCGGGTACCCGGATATCCCCGGAGGACTCCCTCTGCTGGACTTTTTCTACCCCGATGCCGAGGTGATAATCGGCCTTAAGCCAGATTTAGTAGTTGCAAGCGGTCATAACCCCACCGGATCCGGCGAAGACCCCTTCCGTCTGCTGAGCGAAGCAGGAATTCCCGTCGTGTATGTTCCCATGAGCAGAAGCATTGATGACATTTATGAAGACATCATTTTTATTGCAGGTATTATGCAAGTACAGGAAAAGGGAGAAGTATTAATTTCGTCAATGAAAGAACAAATTCAGGATATTAAAGAATCAATCTCTACTCACTCTCAACTCCCAGCTCCCCCTTCCGTTTATTTTGAAATATCCGCCGCACCGGAAATGATGACATTTGGCAGAGACAGTTTTATTGACAGCATGATTTCTGTAATCGGCGCGGTAAATATTTTTGCAAACGATAACTGGCTGGTTACTCCCGGCGCAGAGTCTATTATAAACCGCAACCCAGATGTGATTCTTACCAATGTAAATTATATCGATGACCCCATCGAAGAAATAAAAAACAGGCCCGGCTTTAGTCATATTAACGCCGTTATCAATAACCGTATCTACCAAATCGACACCGATTCCTCGGTGCGGTCTTCGGCACGAATTATTACCGCCTTGCGGCAAATGGCAGAAGCTGTCTATCCGGAGGAGAACCTCGGCTCTGAGGAGCCTCGGCGGAGGATTTCGGAGTTGTATGACTAACAGTAAACGTCTTATTATCGGAGCAGCAGCTGCACTTGCAATAATCGCAGCAGCAGCCTCGCTGGGCAGTACGATCATCAGCCCCGGTGATACCGTCATGATTATACTGCATAATATTTTCAGGATACCTCTGCCATCAAATATTGACCCAAGAAATATTTCCATTGTATGGCTGCTGCGGCTGCCCCGTGTACTGCTGGCTTTTCTTGCCGGGGGCTGCCTTGCCGTCAGCGGTGCGGTTTGCCAGTCTATTTTGCGAAACCCCCTTGCTTCACCCTACATCCTGGGTATTTCTTCGGGCGCATCTCTTGGCGCAGGGTTAATCATCATTTCAGGAATAACATTTCCCCTGCTGGCCGGCTTAACCCTGCCGCTTGCCGGTTTTATATTCGGACTTATGACTGTATTTATCGTTGCTGCTTTTTCATCACGAGTAGACAAATCGATGTCGAGTAACACGATTATCCTCTGCGGCATGGTTTTTTCACTGTTCCTCAACGCACTGCTTACCATGTTGAGTGCGCTATTTTCCGATGACCTGCGGCGCATTGTAATATGGCAGATGGGAAGTTTTGCCATGCGCGGCTGGTCGTATGTCAGGCTGCTGCTGCCGTTCATGATTATCGGTTTAATCGGGGTTATCCGCAATGTAAAAGAAATGGATATTGTAACCTTCGGCGATGAGCAGGCACAATCAGCCGGGGTGGAAGCAGGAGCCTTGCGAAAAAAGTTATTGGCGTTTACGGCAGTTTTAACAGGAGCCACAGTCGCGCTCAGCGGCGTTATTGGTTTCGTAGACCTTATTGCCCCGCATGCCGCACGGAGAATCACCGGCTCGCGTCACAAATACCTGATCCCCATGGCATTTATTCTCGGTGGTTCGCTGATGGTGATAACAGACCTTATCGCCAGAACTGTCATTTCGCCTTCGGAACTGCCTGTGGGGGCAATCACCGCCCTTATCGGCGCACCCTTTTTCGCATGGATATATTTTCGAGGTAAAAGGTAAGAGGATGTTGGAAGTCAAGGGGTTATATACTGGTTACGGCGGGAAGGATGTAATTCGCGATATTAGTTTTAGTGTTAATAAAGGCGAATGTTTGTGCGTACTGGGGCCGAATGGCTGCGGAAAAAGTACTTTGCTTAAAGCAATAGGCCGAATTATAGATTATCGCGGCATTGTTACTCTGGACGGCATCGACACCACCGGTATTCCCAGGAAGGAATTCGCGCAAAAAATCGCGGCACTTGGTCAAATTTTCCAGGTTTTATTCCCCTACACGGTGTATGAAACCGTTTCAATGGGAAGATATGCCTATTCTGAAGGCATTTTAAAGAATCTATCCTCATCTGATAATGACATTGTTGAGGATATAATAAAAAAACTGGACATCAACGACATAAAAGAACGCATGATCGACGAACTTTCTGGCGGACAATTACAGAGGGTATTTCTGGCACGGACTCTGGCACAAACCCCCGATGTAATTCTGCTTGACGAACCGACGAATCACCTGGACCTGAAATATCAAATTGAACTGCTGCATTACCTTAAAAAATGGGTCAGGGGAAATAATAAAATCCTCATCAGCGTATTTCACGATATTAACCTTGCCAGGCATTTTGGCGATACGGCGGTTGTAATGGACAATGGCATCATTACCGCATGCGGAACAGTTGCAGAAACTTTGACCGGTGAAACATTGCAGCAGGTTTATGGAATAGACATTCGCTCTTTTATGCTGGAATCGCTCAAAAATTGGAAATAATACGCTTTTTTTGTCCAAATTGAAAAATCTTCTCGCTTACTTACCCTGTCTTTTTTCTCCTTTTTAGCTTTTTTTTGCCCGATTTTGGCTTGACAATCATCCCTATTTTCGGGTATCCTCATTAATAGTAGAAAAAGGCTTTAAAATTGAAGCTAGGGCATCTTAGGAAGCCCAATAATCGGTAAGGGGTATAGCTATGGCTAACTGGATATGGTATATTATCCTCCCTCTTGCCGGGTTGACCTTAGGCTGGACAATTAGATGGCTGTATGCCAGATTTCAACTTACGTCGTCGGAGTTGCGTGCCGAACGTATAAAACAGGATGCGATAAAAGAAGCTGAAGCTAAAAGAAAGGAAATCCTTCTTGAGGCAAAAGAAAAAGTTATCCAGGAAAGGAACCAGCAGGAGATAGATACCCGGGAACGCAGGGCTGAATTACAGCGGCTTGAACGTCGTGTTGTACAAAAAGAAGATGCATTAGATAAAAAAGTTGCTCAGATTGAACGGACAGAACAACAACTCGCCGGTAAGGAAAAGGTATTTCAGGAGCGTGAAGATGCCATCTCAAAGGAAGAACAACGTTACCGGGCTGAATTGGAACGAATTTCCGGTTTAAGCGCCGATGAAGCAAAAGCGCTCATCATCAAGGACATGGAAAGCGAAGCAAAACATGATGCACAGTCGCTAATCAACAAGATTGAGCAGGAAGCAAACCTTGCCGGTGAGAAAAAGGCAAGAGATATACTGGTTTCTACCATTCAGCGCTTTGCCAGCGAAGTAACCGGCGATGTTACAGTAACAACCGTAACCCTGCCTAACGATGAAATGAAAGGCCGGATTATCGGGCGCGAGGGGCGGAATATCCGGACCCTGGAGACCCTGACCGGCGTTGACATCATCATTGACGACACACCTGAGGCGGTCGTTATTTCGTGCTTTGACCCGGTCAGACGGGAAATCGCCCGGCTGGCCCTGGAACGGCTCATTCTGGATGGACGCATACACCCGGCGCGTATTGAGGAGATTGTTTCCAAGGTAAGCAAAGAAATTTCCCAGAAGATATTTGAAGAAGGGGAAAAGGTACTTTTTGACCTGGGCATTCACAATATAAAACAAGATGCCATTCGTGCCCTGGGACGGCTGTATTTCCGCACCAGTTACGGTCAGAATGTGCTGAACCATTCCAGAGAAGTGGCGGTTATCGCGGGAATGCTTGCCGCCGAAATCGGCTGCAACCGTGATTTGGCCAAGCGCGCAGCGCTGCTGCACGACATTGGCAAGGGAGTTGATTCGGATTCAGACCTCAACCATGCGGAAATTGGCATGGACATGGCCCGCAAAATGGGTGAAGACGCACGGGTAATAAACGCCATCGGCAGCCATCACGGTGACATAGAGCCTTCCTGTCCTGAAGCAGTACTCGTTCAGATCGCTGATGCCATTTCTGCAGCCAGGCCCGGTGCCCGCAAGGAAACTCTTGACAACTATATAAAACGCCTTGAAAACCTTGAAGGTGTGGCAAAGGATTTTGCCGGTGTTGCCAATGCGTATGCGATTCAGGCGGGACGCGAGCTTCGCATTATGGTTAATAACGAAACGGTTAGTGATAACCAGTCACGCGACCTTGCCAAGGAAATCGCAAAAAAAATCGAAACCGATTTACGCTATCCGGGCAGGATCAAAGTAACCATTATCAGGGAGACAAGGATTACCGAATATGCTCGGTAAAAAAACATGAGTTCCGATTATTCTGCACAAAATATTACCGTTCTTGAGGGCCTGGAAGCTGTCCGCATGCGTCCCGGCATGTACATTGGCACCACGAGTATTGACGGCCTGCACCATCTCGTATATGAAGTGGTAGCCAATGCCGTTGACGAAGCCATGCAGGGTTACTGCGATGAAATTCTCGTTGTTCTTGAAGGCAACGACATCGTCCGCGTTGAGGATAACGGCCGGGGTATTCCTGTTGATATACATCCCAAAGAAAACATCAGCGCTCTTGAGCTTGTTATGACACGTCTCCATGCCGGCGGCAAATTTGACAAGGAATCCTATCAGGTCTCCGGCGGACTGCATGGCGTAGGCGTATCGGTCGTGAACGGCCTTTCTGAATGGTGTGAGGTTTTTGTCCATTTAAGCGGCAAGATCCACACCCAGCGGTATAAAATAGGCATCCCCGAAAAACCGGTGCATGAAACTACTGCCGCCGGTCTGCCGTATAACGCCGGTGATCCCAACCGGCGAGGTACGGTTGTCCGCTGGAAGGCCGATGGATCAATTTTTGAAACTACTACCCATAATTATGATGCTCTTTCCAATCGGCTGCGGGAGATTGCTTTTCTCAATAAAAGCCTTAAAATAACCATCCGTGACGAGCGTCTTTCTTCACCCAAGGTCCACGAGTTTAAGTTCGACGGCGGAATAAAAAGCTTTGTCGAATATCTTAATGAAAATAAAACCATTCTGCACCGGGAGCCGGTGTACTTTGAAGGTTCCCGGGATGATGGTTCGGGTTCAAATATTGATGTAGAGTGCGCGATCCAGTATAACGATGGATTCAATGAGATGATGTTTACTTATGTAAACTACATCAACACCCGCGAAGGCGGCACTCATCTGGTAGGCTTTAAGTCAGCGCTTACCCGCACGTTGAACGAGTTTTTAAAAAAATCCAAACATGCCAAAAAGCTTGATGAAAATTTTTCCGGTGATGATGTACGTGAAGGCCTGACCGCAATACTTTCGATAAAAGTTCCCGAACCCCAGTTTGAAGGTCAAACAAAGAGCAAGCTGGGAAACTCCGAAGTGAGAGGTATTGTTGAAACACTGGTAAACGAACAGCTTGAATTGTATTTTGACAAACACCCCGATGTGGTGAATAATATTTTAGAAAAATCCGTGCTTGCCGCCAACGCCCGGATTGCTGCCCGAAAAGCGCGAGACGCAACCAGGCGTAAAAATGCCATGGACAGCGCCGGCCTGCCCGGTAAACTTGCTGACTGCTCCGAAAAAGACCCTTCCGTATGCGAACTTTTTATTGTTGAAGGCGACTCCGCCGGCGGCACTGCCAAGGGAGGCCGCGATCGCCGTCTTCAGGCCATACTTTCCCTGCGGGGCAAAATGCTCAATGTGGAAAAACAGCGGATTGAAAAAGTTATCACGAACGAAAAGCTCCAGCCCATTATCGCCAGCATTGGCGCTGGATGCGGCAACGATTTTGACATTGCAAGAATACGCTATCACAAAATCATCATCATGGCAGATGCTGACGTAGACGGCTCTCATATCCGCACCCTGCTTTTAACATTTTTTTACCGTTATATGCCGGAGCTGATCGAAAAAGGCCATGTGTACCTTGCCATGCCTCCGCTGTACAAGGTCAGTTACGGTAAAAAAACATTTTATGCCTACGACGATGCTGAAAAAGATAAAATCATTTCCGAATCAGGCAAAGACACGGAAAAAGTAACAGTAGGCCGTTTCAAGGGACTTGGCGAAATGAACGCCGAAGAGTTATGCGACACCACAATGGACCCCGTCAAGCGCAATATCGTTCAGATTCACCTGGACGACACCGTTGAAGCCGAACGGATTTTTACTACACTCATGGGCGATGTTGTCGCCCCCCGCCGCGAGTTTATTGAAGAAAATGCATTGGCGGTGAGTAACTTGGATGTTTAGTAAACCAACCCCAACACAACCTGATCAACCAACACCAGCGTTCCCAGAACCCCCGTGTAAATGGCAAAACCCCACAGCGATTTTTCCCTGACAATTTTCAACATTAACCGCACCGCGAAAAACCCCACAATGGCAGCGCTTAATGTTCCTGCGATGATCGCCGCCACACCAATGCCGCCTGCCGTTACAGCCGCAGCTTCTTCAACTGCCGCGCTGCCTTTCACTAAATCCTTAAGCTGAAAAACTACTGCGCCAAGTATTGCCGGGATTGACAGCAGGAACGAAAACCGGGCGGCAAAATCACGGTCAAGCCTGCGGGAAAGCGCCCCGGACAATGTTGCGCCGGAGCGGGACACGCCGGGAAGAACAGCAACAGCTTGCATGGCTCCGATAACCAATGCATCTCGCCATGACATTTCTCCGGGATTTTTCAAGCAGTTTGCAGCGGCGCTGTCTGTGGAAATGTTTTTCGTTCTTTTTGCCAGCAATTCCGCCGTTATCAGCAAGGCCGATGTAACGAGAAAGGAAACGCCTAGAAATCGCCCTGTTTCAAAAGCATCTTCAAGCTGGTTTCTGAAGACCAAAGCGCATAGTGTTATTGGAACTGTAGCGATTATCAGATAGAGGGTTAGCGGCTGCACAAGCTTCCGCAAGATTGCCCAAATGTCTTGCCACAGCACCGCAAAAACAGCGGCAAGAGTTCCGACATGCAGCATGGTATCAAAAAACAGTGTCGGTTCCTCAACTCCAAAAATCATATGAAACAAAACCAGATGCCCCGAACTGGAAACCGGCAGGAATTCAGTCAGCCCCTGAATTATCCCCAACAGGATTGCTTCGAATATACTCATATAATGGATTTTATCTAAAAAATGGGTGACTGTCACCTGCTATTATGCTAGACTTATACCATGAGAGTTATTGGAACAAGAGCGTTTGGTCTACGGACACCCATTATCAGGGAGACCGATGATTTGGTAACCGTTGTATGCCAATCGGTAAAAGATGCGGTTGAACATGAAAAAGTCATCATTAATGACGGTGATATTATCGGGATAACCGAGGCAGTGGTAGCGCGCTCACAGGGAAATTATGCGTCCGTTGACCATATTGCCGCCGATGTACGGGCAAAAATTGACGGCGGTCATGCCGGTGTTGTTTTTCCGATTTTAAGCAGAAACCGCTTTGCCATGCTGCTCAAAGGTATTGCACGAGGCGTAAAAAAAGTGACTGTTCAGCTCAGTTATCCGGCGGATGAAGTGGGTAACCAGCTTATCTCATGGGAAGATGTTGATGACAAAAAACTAAATCCGTATTCTGACTGCCTGTGTGAGTCTGAGTACCGCCGTCTTTTTGGCAATGAAATAAAACACCGGTTTACCGGTATAGATTATGTTTCCTATTATAAATCGTTAGGCGACAATATCGACATTATTCTCTGCGCCGATCCCAAACGCATACTTGAATATACCGATCAGGTTATTGCCGCCGATATTCACACCAGATTCAGAACAAAACGGGCGTTAACTGCCGCCGGTGCAAAAAAAGTTATCGGGATTGATGAAATTCTGACACAACCGGTGCGCCTCAACGATGGAGACTCAGGCAGTGGGTATAATGAACAGTACGGTCTGCTGGGTTCAAACAAAGCGTCAGAAGAACGGGTAAAATTGTTTCCCCGTGACTGTAGTGATTTTGTTGAAAAAATGCAGCAGGCGCTGCGGAAGCTGACGGGAAAAACGGTAGAGGTCCTTGTGTACGGGGACGGCGGGTTTAAGGATCCGGTCGGCGGCATTTGGGAATTAGCCGATCCGGTAATTTCGCCGGCGTATACTTCCGGTTTAACGGGAACGCCAAACGAATTAAAGCTAAAATACATTGCTGACAATGATTTTGCTCATCTTTCTCAGGACGAGGCACGCACCGCCATCGAGCAGGCCATACGGGCAAAAGCCGGACGCAATCAAATGGGTAAGATGGAATCCGAAGGAACCACGCCGCGGCAGCTCACCGATCTGCTTGGCAGCCTGTGCGATCTGGTCAGCGGTTCAGGCGACAAGGGTACGCCAATTGTGCTGATACAGGGATATTTTGATAATTACTCCAATGGGTAATATAAGTAAATTTAAAAAGAGGTTCCTTGCAATTTCAGTAATTGCGTTGGTCATGTTTGGCTGTATTGGCTATAATGTTGTCAAAGGCATTGAGGAAGATCAAAGGCTGCAAAGAGAACTGCTTGAACTACAAGAAATGGAAATTGATATTGCTCGATTAAAATTGCTTGAACAGGCGGAACTCCTTTTCAAAGGTTATTATTACGATGAAGCTCTGGCACTGTTAACCGAGAACACAGGATTGGTTAACGAAACAACTGCAGAACTTGCAAAAAGAATTAACCATGAAAAAAACAACCTTGTGTTATATGAAGATACGGTACAGCATATTTTCTTCCACAGTTTGATTTTGTATCCGGAATATCTTATTCCCAACCTCAATGTTTCAGGCGGACAATTTAACGAAGGATTCGTTTTTCAAAGGGAATTGATCAGGATTTTACCGCAATTACTGGAAAGGGGCTATGTTTTATACAATGTAAATGACGTATTCGGAAAAGATATAAACGGTATTATGCGGCAAAAAGAAATTTATCTGCCTGAAGGAAAACACCCGCTCATAATTTCAATGGATGATCCTTCATACCATTACGGAATCGGATTAGCACATCGAATGATACTGGACGAAAACGGAAAACTTGCAACAGAAGTTATAACACCTCAAGGAGAAGCAATCGTAACCTACGACGGCGATGTTATGCTTGTAATTAACAACTTTGTTGATGAACATCCGGATTTTTCTTTCAGAGGGCATAAAGGCATTATCGCTACCACCGGGTTTTTTGGATTTCTGGGACATAAGCTTGATACAGACGAATCCAAACAACGGGCAACGGCAGTTGCCGGCAAACTTAAGGAAACAGGATGGATATTTGCAAGCCATAGTTACGGCCACACAAGGGTGGGGTTCTGGGGACCCGGCAGCAACGCAGGTAATATAACCAGAGATACCGCACGGTGGCAGGAAGTAATAGAACCAATTACAGGCACCACAAACATTTTCGTAGCGCCCTTTGGTTATACGCTGTCCGGAGCCGCAATGGATGTAATTTTGAATAACGGATTTAATATATATTGCAATGTCGTTGCCAGCCAAAGAATATCGGTTAATGACCGGTACGCATTGATGGGCAGGATAGAAATTGGCGGCTATGCATTGGAATTCTATAAAAGTACCCTGGATAGACTGTTTTTTGATGTAGACAGCGTCAAAGACAGCCATAGACCAGGATTGAGATGATGAGGTTCATTAAATGCATCAAAACACACAACCATACTTATCACTTGTTGTACCCTGTTATAACGAAGAAGCTGTTATTCAATTGTTTTATGAACAAGCCATTAAAACATGTACGTCAATTAATACGCCATTCGAAATAATTTTTGTTGATGACGGTTCAAAAGATGACACGCTTAAAATAGTACGGCAGACTGCAAATAAAGATGCTCGTGTTCGTTATGTTTCTTTTTCACGGAATTTTGGAAAGGAAGCGGCCCTGCTTGCCGGTCTGCAGGCAGTTCGCGGTGAATATATCGTAACGATAGATGCAGACGGTCAGGATCCGTTATCTCTTATTCCGCAAATGCTGGAGGTTGTCGTATCGCAAGGGTACGACTGTGCCGGGGCCAGGCGGATAAACCGTAAAGGAGAACCTCCGGTTCGGTCCTTTTTTGCCCGGCGGTTTTACAGGCTAATGAAAAAAATCGCCGACATAGAAGTTGTTGACGGAGCCAGGGATTTCCGTCTAATGAACAGAAAGTATCTTGAAGCGGTTTTATCCATGCCGGAACGCAACAGGTTTTCAAAAGGTATATTCCCCTGGCTTGGTTTCAGAACAAAATGGTTAGAATATGAAAATATAGAAAGGGTTACAGGTAAAACGCGATGGTCATTCTGGAAATTGTTTACATATTCTCTTGACGGCATAATCGCCTTTTCCTCAAAACCGCTTGCTATTGCGTCAATTCTGGGAATTGTGTTATTTCTGGTGGCATTATCATTTATCATATTTATTGTCATCCGCAGGCTCGTATACGGGGATCCTGTTGCCGGCTGGGCGTCAACAATCAGTGTTATCCTTTTTTGTTCAGGCATTCAGCTTTTTACGACCGGTATTCTGGGGCAATATTTGGCAAAAATATATACCGAAGTAAAACAGCGGCCCCATTTTATTGTGAAAGAGGCAGGGTAATTATTTTTAAATACCATATTCACATATGGGCGCTTGGAGCATCCGCCCGCTTTACCGTGGGAGTGTGGATGGGAAATTTTGCGTCAAAGACAGCCATAGACCAGGATTGAGAAGGTGATCAGGCGATTATGTTAACCCGCTGCCCCAGATTGGGGTCGAGTATCGTATGTGCAGAGGCAATGAGTTCTTCCACTGCAACAGCCTGTTCTCTTGCGATTTCAAGACTCATTTCTTGAACCTGCATGGCTGCCTGTTCTTGCAACATGGTCTGACTGTAGCTTGTTATAGTTGATTGTACTTCCATATAATCATTATCGGCTGATATTATTTTTCTTTAAAGAAATATTCTGTCTACTTGGATTCTGTCTGCAAACCCAGCCACTTGGCGGGCAGGCACTATTTTATATCAAAGCGTTTTTCAACCGCGGAGAAGCGTACATGGAAAAACACGACTACGAAAACAGATAAAAAATTTATAGAGAGTTCTCTTCTTTAATAATAGTGCATATTCCTCTACAGCTAAATACTGAGTATACTACCCTATGCGCCGTATCGCAAAAATAGCCTTTATCGTTCTTGCCGGCTTAATCTTAATACATTTAATTCTGCGGCTTATTCCTTATCCGGAGCTCAACAGCTACCTCAGCCGATCATATGGTTTTGCCGTACTTGATCGCAACGGCAGGCTTTTGCGGGTATTTCCCGCAGATGACGGGGTCAAACGTGAATGGGCTGCACTCAAGGATATTCCTACCGGCGTTGTACGAATTTTTACCCGAGCCGAAGACAAGCGTTTTTACCTGCATCCCGGCATAGACCCTGCGGCAATAGCGGCGGCCGGTATCCGGAACCTGCAGGCAGGCCGTACCGTGTCCGGAGCTTCCACCATCACCATGCAGCTTGCCCGAATGATCAAACCACGTAGACGGGGGATAGCAGGAAAGTTCCATGAGGCTTTTGATGCGCTGCGGCTTGAGGCACGGCTCTCAAAAAAGCAAATCCTGGAACTGTGGATAAACGGCATTCCCTTTGGCAGCAATATCGAAGGGCTGCCAGCCGCCAGCCGTGCCCGTTTTGGCCGGGAGCCGGCACAGCTTGATGACGCACGTGCCGTATTACTCGCCGTTATTCCCCGCAGGCCAAGCTTGTACGATCCTATGCGGAATCCTCATGCAACAATGAACGCTGCGCTTATCCTGTCCCGCCAATGCCGTCTCAATCTGAATGAATCTGATCTGATAGAAGCCGCCGCCGATGCTGCCCCGGAAATTCTTACCGATGCAAAAAACCCTTTTCATGCACCGCACTTCACCGATCGTGTAAATAGTGCAAGACACCAATCGGTACACACCATAGGTGTGAGAACTACCCTTGATCTGGATTTGCAGTTATACGCAGAAAGACGGTTACTTTCGGAGCTTGCAATGCTGGAAAATAACCGCATCAGCAACGGGGCAATTCTGGCAATTGACAATGCTACCGGGGAAGTATTGATTTATGTTGGTTCGGCTTCATGGTTTGACGATGAAAGCGGCGGCAAGATAGACGGCGTGCGCTCTCGGAATCAACCCGGCTCCTGCCTCAAACCGTTTCTGTATGCACTGGCTTTGGAGAATGGATTTTTCCCCAACGACATACTGCCCGATATTCCCACCGTTTTCGGCAGCAGCGAAGCGTACAGCCCGGGAAACTTTAACCGCCGCTTCAACGGACCGGTGCGTTTTCGTCTTGCCCTTGCCTCCTCGCTCAATGTACCGGCAGTATACCTGATTGAACGGCTGGGGGTACGTAATTTTGAAGACTGGCTTGCGGCTCTGGGTTTTGATTCAATCGCGGCAAACAAGGGAAATTATGGCGTGGGCCTTGCCCTTGGCAATGCTGAAGTCAGCCTTGAAGAGATGACACGGGCCTTTGCCGTATTCCCCCGCGGGGGGAAAATGTTTAATTTGCGTTTTACCGAAACCCAGCCGGAATCACAAGCACCTCAGCTTATGTCGCCGTACTGCGCATGGGTCATCACCGACATTCTTTCTGATCAAGCAAGCCGTTTTGTCGGTTTCGGCGCTGCCGCAGCAATGGCAACAGAATTTCCATCAATGTTCAAAACAGGAACTGCAAACCAGTTTCAGCACATATGGGCGCTTGGGGCATCCGCCCGCTTTACCGTGGGAGTGTGGATGGGAAATTTTTCCGGTCAAACGGTAATTGGCAGGACAGGCAGTTCCATCCCCGCCCGTATTGCCTCTGATCTGCTGGCAGCGCTTGAATCTCAAGCACCGGAAACAAGCAGTTTTATTGAACGAAGAACCCTTCTCCCTGTCCCCGGAAGAGTCCGAGAAATTCCGGCTTGCTCCCTTTCAGGAATGATAGCCGGACCATCCTGCGGAGGCCTGGTGCGGGAATGGCTGCCGAAAGACATGCCATCTCAGGGTGGCGCGGCCATCTCTTTATGCACTTGGCACCGCACGTATTCAAATGGGTATGCACGCGGATTTTCGAATGGGTATCCGGTTGAGTACCCTCCCGAATACCAGGCATGGCTGGCAGAACGCTTCCGGCAAGGCAGAGCTGTTCAGGACGGTACAGCACGAATCCGTCTTCCCGTATCCGGCTCGGTGTTTTTTGTTGATCCTGCTCTTCCCCCCGAAGCCCAGGCAATCCGCATAGAAACGGCCGGTTTTAGCCCCGGCGCATTGGTGTATGCTAACGATGTTCTGCAAGGCAGTTTAAATCACGCCGGGGTGTTTGCACTGCCGCTGCGCCGGGGTTCACAGTATATAGTTGTGGAAGACGAAAACGGTCTAAGCGCGGTAACCATTGAGGTTCGCTAGAATTTGCGAAACCATGCATTAAGTACTATATTTATATCAACCAGTTTTTTACGATAGGAGAATTAATTGAGAAACTACGGAAAATGGAACCGGGCAGGGATTATCATTATTATAGTCTTAATTGCCCTGATTTTTACCGCATGTGCCGCAAAACCGGAAGTTATTCCCGATCCTGAACCCGTCACTATTCCCGAATATATCCCGCCTCCGCCTCGGCTGGAACCAGAACCTGAAAAGGAGTCACTTATAGAAATGATTTTCATACCCAGCGGCACCTTTGAAATGGGCAGTAGAGCCCAATTCCCGGGAAATGAGCGTCCGGCACGTCAAGTTACCCTCCGGAGTTTTTACCTCGGTAAATTTGAAGTAACCCAGGGTCAATATGCCGAGATAATGGGCGTTGAGATAAGTGAGTTCCTTAACAATCCGGAAGACAGCGACCCGGAAGGCTGGAGAAAACTCCCTGTTGAAAATGTTTCATGGTATGCCGCATTGGAATTTTGTAACAGGTTAAGCATCATGGAAGAATTAGACCCGGTCTACCGGATAAGCGGCAGTACAAACCCTGATGATTGGGGGGATATTCCTCCAAGAAGAAGGCTCCCTGCATGGGACGCAGCAGAAATGATCCCCGGAGCAAACGGGTACCGTTTACCTACCGAAGCAGAGTGGGAGTATGCAGCAAAGGGAGGCCGCAGTACACCGCCGTTTTTTACTTTTTCAGGGAGTAACAATTTCGAAGAGGTTTCCTGGTTTTGGGATAATTCATCTTACTCAACCCACGAGGTTGGACAAAAAGCGCCAAACGCCCTTGGTCTGCATGACATGACCGGGAATGTCAAAGAGTGGTGCTGGGACTTGCTCTCCGATGATTACAGCGAAGCAGAGACAGATAACCCCACAGGCCCTACTTACGGCATTATCCGGGTAAGCAGGGGCGGAAGCTGGTCTATCCTGGCACGTCACATCACAGTAACCACCCGTGAAGGAATGGAGCCTCAAACCATTGCAATAAACCAGGGGTTTAGGGTAGCACGGAATGCTCCCAGCGAACCCTGATGTACCCCACATATGGTGTCGATTGCACCTAACGACACTAGGCATTTTTGGTGACTGACACCAAATTCCACACTTCATCCGGCCTGTCGATGATGCTTGCTGCGCCGGATTGTTCCAGTGTTGCGCGTGAACGAAATCCCCAGCTTACGCCAAGAGGATAACAGCCTGCGTTGAGCGCTGTTTCCATATCAATTTCAGAGTCGCCCATAAAAATAGTGTCATGGGGATTTTTACCCAGTTCGGCAAGTATTTCCCAAACAGACTGCGGATCGGGTTTTGGCGCCATGCCGGGGCGTAATCCGCAAACTGCATTAAACGCATTGGGCCAAAATAAATGGTTCATAAGCCGGTGTAATACGGAATCAGGCTTGTTGCTCAAAACGGCAGTGGCAATTTTATTATTCTGCGAAAATTCTTTTACCATTTCCCGAATGCCGGGATACGGTTTTGACAGGTAATTATTCTCCGTCTGTTCTTCCATGAACTTCAGTGCGCTGGCTGCGACTTCCCGAATAACTTCATCTGTCCGCGCTTCTTCCGGCAGGGCCAGAGTTACAAGCCTGGTAAGGCCCCATCCAACCATGTCAAGGTATTTTTCAACAGGTACCGGCTGAAAACCATGTTGGATAAGCGCCTGGTTTGCGGCGGCAGCAATGTCTCCAATAGTATCAACCAGGGTTCCGTCGCAGTCAAAAATGATGCAGCGATAATTTAGACTGCCGAATATCATAGGGCAAGCTCCTGTGTACCGCGCAGTTTTCGCAGCTCAAAAATAATCATGGTTCCGGTAACAAGTACAGACAGAACATCGGAGACCGGCGCTGCAGCAATTACGCCCCATAAACCCCAGATCCTGCCAAAGATCAATATACAGGGAATCAACACAATGCATTGGCGCAGTAAAGAAAGGAATATTGAAATTTTGGGACGGCCGGTCACCACAAAAAGATTAGTCGAAATAATCTGAAATCCGGCTGCCGGCAGAAAGAGCGTTATTGTACGCATGGCGCGCGGAGTAAATGCCATCAGCGCGGCACTGCCGTCAGGAGTAAACAATCTTACCAGATGTTCGGCGAACAATACCACCACAATATATCCCGCAGTACAAATTACCGTTCCGGCAGCAATAGCCCTCAGGTATGTACCAAGTACACGGCGGAATTGTTTTGCCCCGTAGTTATATCCAAGAATGGGCTGCGCTCCCTGATTGATGCCAAAGACCGGCATGACGATCAGCATTTGGATTGCGATAATAATATTCATACCTGAAAGGGCAATGGCTCCGCCATTTGCAACACCGAGTGCAGAAGCGCCGTACCATCCCATGCTTTTATTATACAAAAGCTGTACACTGGATATGGCAAACTGGAGCAGTGACTGGGCCGAACCAAACGCCATGATCTGCAGTACAATAGCGAGAGACGGTTTAAATGATCTCAACTTGAGTCTGATTACCGGTTTTTTTCCCATGTTGAAACGAAGTATCCAAAAAGCAGAAACAGCCTGACTGATAACTGTCGCCCAGGCGGCGCCTTCAACACCCCATTTGAAAATAAAAATGAAAATAGGGTCAAGGATTGTGTTGATACCGGCACCCATGATCATGGCAATCATGGTAATAGCGGGAAAACCCTGCGCCCTGGTGCAATGGGAAAGACCAAAACCAACAAGCGAAAAAACCGAGCCGTACAGGATTATCCGCATATAGCTGCGGGCATATCCTAATGTCTCCTCGTTACCTTCCTGCCCGCTAAGCAGGGATAGCAACGGTTCCAAAAAAAATAAACCCAGTACCGTCATCAAAATACCGGTACCCACCAATAGGAAAAAACAATGATCCAGGGCGTTTTCCGCTTCCTGTTTGCGTCCCTGTCCCAGACGCATGGAGATCATGTTTGCTGCGCCAATACCGAATAACATGGCAAATGCCAATGTCACAGTCATTAACGGCAGAGCCAGAGAAAGCCCGCCAAGAGCTATTTCATTAACGCCCTGCCCGACAAAGATACGATCAACCACATTATACAAGGCATTGGCCAACATCCCGGTTATGGCGGGAATGGAAAAACGAAAAAGGAGTTTTCCTATCGGCTCGGTTCCCAGGCGGCTTGCTGCAGTCTGCGTTCCGGTATTTAATTCTGACATTGATTAATTTTAGTGGATTAACACTTTAAATTCATCGCTCTCATCATCAAAAAACCACGTTATTAGAGCAGGAAATCCATCCTCGGCTACAGCCGAAAAACCTGGGTTTTTGGTATATATAGTTCCGGTTTCCACACTGTCAGGATCGAGCGTAATATCATCCATCCATCCACCGGCAGAGAGCGTGACTTTTGTATCAATAAAATCGTTTTTGATCTCTACCGTCCAGGACGGAAGTGTGACAAATTTTCCCGTATAACCGTCATTCGTTGAAGAGAATTCGAATGTAACCCTTTTTACCGGATCATGTTTTTCAAGGTATTGATACACCCTTGTCGGAAAAGTGACTGTTGTTACACCGTCTGCATCAAGGGTATATTCCCCAGTGTGGTTGAACTTGAATGTTACTTCGTATCCGGATTCATTGCTGATTACGGTATCGGCCCAATCATTGCCGCCGCACGAAACCAGTAGGGAGAGAATAAAAAGTATAACTATAAATTTTGGAAACTTCATTAATATAACCTCTATATATCATAAGACAATCCATTTGTCAATTACTGTCAGGTTTTTCCGGAAAATATGCATTTGACAATTTTTTACAGATAAACTATATTACCACCATGCGAACAATATACATTTTAATGCTCATTTTTATCTTCTTTTCATGCCAAAATTCAAGAAACGAAAGACAAAATGTTCCTGATACTGAAATTGTGATGGTTGATCCGGATACACCCCAAAATACCAATGTCAAACTGGAATCAGACGAATTGAATAACACCAGAACCCTGGGTAACAGCGGTTTAAACCCTGGCATTGCGGCCACAATGCAAAAAGCGGAACTACCGCAATCAATCATTACCGGAATTCTGACTGATTCTGCACTGAATGGGAATTTTATTACCGATCTGAATAACAGCCTGCAAGGCGATCATTTTTTACGGATACTTGTGGATAAACAGAATGCGCTTCCCCATGGCTATGCGCCTACAGATATTGTCCCCTTGAGAAACGGCGGTTCCTACCAGGTTAGCCGTAACGATTTGTCGCTGCGCAGAGTTGCTGCCGCAGCTCTGGAAGAGATGGCTGCCGCAGCCCGTGCCGATGGGATAACGCTTGTAGTTGCATCCTCTTACCGTTCGTTTGATTACCAGACGCAGGTCTATAACCGGTATGTAAATCAAATGGGACAAGCTGCGGCCGACAGGATATCTGCAAGACCTGGTCACAGTCAGCACCAACTTGGCATGGTTGTTGATTTTGGCCCCATCGACAATTCGTTCGCGCAATCCCCCGCCGGCCGCTGGGTAGCGGCAAACGCTTCACGTTTTGGCTGGTCACTTTCTTACCCCCAAAATTTTGAAACAATTACCGGTTACAGTTGGGAAAGCTGGCATTACCGTTATGTGGGCAGGAACCTTGCCGCGTTTATTGACAGGTACTTCGAAGGCATTCAACAGCATGCTCTGCGTTTCATCCACGAATGGGAACAGATATAATTAGTTTCTCAGGTCAAACTATATGCTTGAAACCCATAACCCCTTAATGATACAGTAAGAGAACCGCTATTTGGGCGGAATTTTACCGGAGTAAACCTTGTTTTTAAAACAACTTTCAATATTGGGGTTTAAATCCTTCGCGGATCGTACCGAAATTTCATTTTCCGACGGCATTACCGCCCTGGTGGGGCCGAACGGTTGCGGAAAGTCAAATGTGGTTGACGCAATAAAATGGGTACTGGGAGAACAGGCAACCAAGTCTCTGCGGGCGGAAAAAATGGAAGATGTTATCTTCAACGGCACGGAGAGCCGCAAGGCCCTTAACGTGGCGGAAGTAACACTGACCATAGCCAACGAGTTAGGTCAATTGCCGCTGGATATTCCGGAAATCGAAATCAAGCGGCGGCTGTACCGGTCGGGCGAGAGCGAATACTATATTAATTCGCAACTGAAAAAACTTAAAGATATCCGGGAACTGTTCTGGGACACCGGTGTGGGCAAGGCCGCTTATTCGGTTATGGAACAGGGAAAAATTGATCAGGTACTGTCCTCAAAGCCCGATGAGCGGCGCTACCTGTTTGAAGAAGCCGCCGGGATTACCCGCTTCAAGATACGAAGAGCGGAAGCAGAGCGGGATCTTGCCAGAACTGCCGAGAATATGCGCCAGGCTGAACTGATACGGGGGGAAGTAAAGCGTTCTTACGATACGCTTAAAATACAGTCAGAAAAAACCCTGAAATACCGCGCCCTGCGGGACGAAATTTTCAACTGCGAACTTGATATCCAGTTACTGCGGCTCAAGCATTTCCGCTATGAGCGGGACGAGCGGCACGAGACACTCAGGCGGCGCACTGCCGACCGTGACCGTATCCGCGAACAAATGGAAGCTGAGAGCAAAGCCCTTGAAGCACATATGGATGAGGTGAACTCCAAGCAAGCGCAGCTGGTGGAAATGCAAAAAAATATTTATGGTCTTGCTCTGGAAAAAAACAACAAGGAAAACGCCGTCCGGCTTTTGAGTGAACAGCGCAACGAAGGTAAAATCAAAATAGGGCAGAGCGAGGCACGGGAAAAACAGGTTGTTCTTAAAATCAAGGAATTGAATGACGATGCCGCAGGGCAGGATGAAGCAGCCCTGGATCTTCGGAAAAAAGCAGAAAGCATCGAAGAGAATATCCGTACATTTGATGAGAACATCCAGCTTGCCGTAACCCGCATAAACGACAATGAAAAAGCCATGCAAAAAGCGGAAAATGAAATCCGCGGCTTTGAAAAAGAACAAGCCGGTTTTGAAAAATTGCTGGCACAAATAACCGATGATATTGTCACCGAACTGGACGCAGGCCTGAAAAAAGCCGGTTATTCTGCCTCAGAACGCCGCAGTATTGAAGCGGCGCTAAATGAGACACTCGGTAAATTGCGAACGGTTCTTGCCGGCAGGGAAAGCCTCGTCCGCGACTTTGCCGATGCGGCAACAGGTTCTGTGAAAGCGGCAGATATGCAGCGTATTGCCGAGGGGCTGACGGTAAAGCTTGCCGCCGCTGCTGCAGATGCAGAAAAGGCCATAACACTATTTGAGAGTTACCGCAGCCATTCCCCCCTGTTTATTGACGAATTCCTTGCTCCGGAAGGTATCATCACAAAAAAACGGGCGCTGGACACAAAGATCCGCAGCACGAAAGACGGCATTGAAGAGCGCCGCCTGCGGATCAAAGAACTGCACAGCGACAATGCCAGGCTTACGGTGAAAATCAACGAATACCGGACAACACTGGAAGGTTTACGGGTTAACCTTACCCGGATAAACACCCAGGCTAAAGCCGCAGAAGAACAGGCAAAACTGATACGGCGGGAACTTGCCGGGCAGGAAGCGATGCTCAAAAATATCCATGACGAATTAGCGCTGGACCGTAAACGACTGGAAGAAACTGATGAACGCATTGCCAATACTCACTCAGAAATCGCCGAAATTGAGCAAAAAGAAACTGAGCTGACAAAAGAGCTGGACAAACTGGAGCAAGATATAAAGAAGAGCAGCGGCGATGTTGCGGGCAAGCAGGAAACAATCAAAAAACGCACAGCGGAACTTGGCAAAGTACAGGAAGCCCTCGAAAAAATCCATGTGGAACTGGTACAATCAGAAACCGAAATAAAGAATATCCAGGACAATTTCCGTGAAACCCATTCCCGCGATTTAATGGAATTTGAAGAACGTATTTTTACCATCACTGCCAACCCAGCCGACCTGCGGGAAAAGCTTGCCATAGCCCGCACCCGGAGGAATGACCTTGGTTCGGTAAACCTTATGGCCCCGGAAGAATTTATCGAAACGAAAGAACGCTATGAATCCCTCTCCGGCCAGCTGGAGGATTTGGAAAAAGCCCGCAAGGATCTTGAAGATCTTACCACAGAGATACGAACCGAATCTTCAGAACTGTTTATTAAAACATACAACCGTATTAAAAAGAATTTTCATAATATGTTCCGCCGGCTTTTTGGCGGAGGCAGAGCAGAATTGCAGCTATCCGATAATAACCATGTCCTTGAATCGGGCATAGAAATTTTTGCCCAGCCCCCCGGAAAAAAACTCGAACACATTTCCCTGCTTTCCGGCGGCGAGCGTTCCATGACAGCGGTGGCTTTGCTCTTTGCAACTTACATGGTAAAACCCAGCCCTTTCTGTCTCCTTGACGAAATTGATGCCGCTCTGGACGAGGCAAACATCAGCCGCTTTGTGCATTTGCTACGGGAATTTGGGAACACTAGCCAGTTCATCATCATCACTCACAGTAAAAAAACCATTGCCGGTTCCGGCACCCTGTTGGGCGTTACAATGGAAGAATCCGGTGTCACGAAACTTATCTCTGTGCGGATAGAGAACGATGAAGCTGTCATTGCCGATGATGAACCGCCGCAGCAGAACCTGTGGGATGACAGCGGCAATTTTGAGGAAGAAGACGTAGAAACCGAAGAAGGCCGTGAACTGCCCCCCGGTATAAATGATCCCCGTAAAGTCAGCGAAACACAGCTACGGCCGATAAGGGCAGTCCGTCAAGGTGACGCTCCGCAAACCCCCATTGGAAACTAACATAATCCGGATTAACCAGCAATGTAATGCTCTAAGCCTTGTGCGGGGCCCGTCGGCGACCAAGCGCACCGCTTCGCGGCACACTTGTCGCCGACACCCGCCTTATCATGTTTAAGAGCATTACATTGCTGCCGTTATTCAGTGGGCCGTCTATGGGGGCTTGCTTTACTGATGGGGAAGATGGCTCACAAAGCAGCAGGGGAATATGGTTAAGTGAGAAAATAGCCGGTGAAAGCGCGAGTACCGAACTATTGACATAGTGTGTATACAGTGTGTATAATAATGGGTAGAGTCAAAATATGAAATATAGCGAACTGAAACGGTTCTTGCGTAATCAAGGGTGTTACTGTTACGGAGAAGGCAGCCGCTACGAAAAATGGATGAACCCTGCCGTAAAAGGAGCAATAACAGTTATCGGAAGACACGATAAAGAAGAAATAAAAACAGGGACGCTAAACGGAATATTGGAAGATCTTAACATTAAAAAAGGGGGAAAAAAATGAAATACACATTTCCAATGATTTTTACGCAGGAAAAAGAGGGCGGTTATTCGGTTTGTGCGTATGATATAAAAGGCGTTAATACACAAGGCGAAACAATAGAGGATGCATTGTCTATGGCAGAAGATGCTTTATGCTTAATGTTACACGATATGGAAAAAAGAAATATTGCAATACCGGCCGCTACCGATATAAATGCAATAAAAGTTGGTAAAGGTAAATTTGTGCAGTTTGTCACTTGTGATACCGAATTTTATGAAAAATTTTTTGAAAAGAAGGCAGTGCGTAAAAATGTAACAATCCCCAGTTGGCTTGACTATGAAGCAATGCGTGCAGGCTTAAGTTATTCCGGCGTCCTGCAAGAGGCACTAAAACAAAAATTAAACTACGGCAGTTAAGAGCAGTTATATACTTATGCGGGGCCCGTCGGCGACCAAGCGCACCGCTTCGCGGCACACTTGTCGCCGACACCCGCCTAATCATGTTTTAGAGCATTACATTGCTGCCGTAATTCAGTGGGCCGTCAATGGGGGCTTGCTTTACTGATGGGGAAGATGGCTCACAAAGCAGCAGGGGAATACGGTTACTGTCACCGGGGTGCGGCTCTTTAGAAGTTTATTACCCACCTGAGGTTACTGGGATTTGCGATGGAAATAGTCGAGATTCCAACATAACCTGATGCGCTTTCTGTCCATACATACTTATGCAGTATAGCGTTCCAGCCTGCCTTCAGATTGATAGTGAAACCATTAACCGTCTCTGTCCAGGCCACTCCATCTTCAACGCCCGACTCACTCTTGGAGTTAGCGCTCATGGTTACATCGCTCGTAACGTAAGTATATATTACCTCATCATGACTTGTAGCAGTTTCGTACTCCCTACTAAAAATACCAGTAACACCCCATATTTCCAGTCGTAGTCGTAGTTGGATAGCATCCACTGCAGGAGAGCTCAAAGTGAAATTGTTCCAACGATCATCAAACCAATTTGTTAACCTTATCTCGCTTATATCTAACAAGTGATCTGGTGTACCAATGGTGAAATTTAACCGCCCATTATTGTTAATTAACCCGGTTCCGCCAAGGTCATGACTGACATCGTTCTCATCATCATAAAAAATGGCAGTAACTTCCCCATAGTCATCATCCTCGGAAGGTAAGGCAGTGTATTGACGAGTATTTTCATTATACAAAAATACCTGTCCGCTCAATGTCAGGGTTGCACCAAATGAACCGGGGGGTGGGGGCGGAGGGGGGCTGCCATCGCCGCCGCAAGCTGCCATTGTAAATCCGATTACCGCGATAAGAGCGATAACCCCGAACAATTTAATAATGTTCTTCATAAAAGAACTCCTTTTTTGTGATTGAACTGAAGTCCTCGTCTACTCCCTTTAGCAGACTAATCACGCTTGAATAACCCGCCCTCAAGAGCAGAGATATAGCAAGGCTGTATGCCCTATATCCAGTGTATTTAGGAAAATGCAGTGAAAAATTGGTAGTATTATTTGAAAAATTGTGCTTGTTAAGTAGTTTGTATAGTTGACACGAATCTAAGTGGTGGTTTTCATATAATTGGGAGCTTGCGATTAGAACAGGGAACAGGGAACAGGGAACAGGGAACAGGGAATGGAGGACTCTGCTTTAAAGGCGTTGATGTTGATCATTGGGAAAATACTACCAGAAAACAGAAAAATTGTCCAGTAAAGCACAGTGATTTATCAAGTAGCGTAGGAGGCTCTCCCGGTGACAGTTAACCTTTTTTAAATGTTAAGATCTTCCTATTCCTGGGCGGTATTGCTATGCTTCGCTTGTATTAAACCCTATCTTTCTGGTTTTTTTGGGTTGCTCTATAAGATTATTAAGTGCATGGACAATTTGTCTTATGGTTTCGTCATATTCGGAAAATTTATAGTCATTATTTTCAATGTGAAGCATTAGAAGCTTATGTAGTTCTTCAATCCGCACATCGTTTGATGTGCGTTTTAAGGCATATTTTCTTAATTTATCAAAAACCCTTATTATCTGTATACTCATATTAATTGCATTTTCAGAATTAAGTACATTTGATAGCATGAGTACGCCGTGTTCGGTGAAGACATTGGGAAGGAACCGGACTTTAGATATATTCTTATTTGCGGTCACAAATTGTGACCACAAAATGTTCCACTCATCCTGTGTTAATTGAAACATAAAGTCTGACGGAAATCGTTCAAGGTTTCGTTTAGCAGCTTGATTTAAGACCTTAAGCTCTACCCCATACAATTCAGCTAAGACACGATCAAGCATGACTTTTTGCCCCCGAATTTCATAGATAATGTCTTGAATTGGCATTGCCTTTCGCATAGGTACTCCTTACCCTATTTATGGTGCGAAAATGCGAAATGCTTGCATCACAATCTCTCATTGGTCGTTGTCCTACTGGTAAAAACAGCAATGTAATGCCACAAAACTTATGCGGGGCCCGTCGGCGACCAAACGCACCGCTTCGCGGCACCCTTGTTGCCGAGACCCCCCCAATCATGTTTTACA
>Ga0099364_10001353_pt1 | contig 40621 bp, 47 predicted proteins | sample TergutTh196P3_FD_73070 | JGI IMG/M metagenome (GOLD analysis project Ga0099364, IMG submission 73070) | Microcerotermes parvus P3 segment gut microbial communities from Pointe-Noire, Republic of the Congo - Th196 P3 | ecosystem: Host-associated > Arthropoda: Insects > Digestive system > Gut ...
AGACTATGCCAAATACTACGACCGGTAATCTAGACGCGATTTTGCCTTGGGGTGATGCGATTTCAGAAACCTGCCGGATGCCGGCTAAAAATTAATCGGTCAATGTCCATTCTGTTTGTCGCTTACGTTTACTGGGAGCCGGGTTATAATAATTTCATCATAATATCGTACCCCTCTCTTGAACACAACAAACCCTACGGCATCCGTGATACCGATACACTTTTCGACGTCTTCTTTCTTCTAAAAGAAGAGGCATATCACTATTTAGCATGGGTATTAAGGTCTAATCAGTCCACCATAGTCTACTGTTATGAAACTCACGGTAGCTCTGGCAACTATGACATTTATTACGATGCGTGGGATATCGAACAACGGGGAGACATGAACAAACCGTACTATAGCAGGCTCAAGGACTACTATAAACATGGCTTCTTCTCCCGCGAGTACCTGTTATCCCGAATGAAAGCTGATGATTTGCAGGAGTGCGGCTATAAGAATCGGGATATACGAAAGGAAAAGGCTTATCCGTCGGCCTTTCAGTGGGAAGAGATGAAATCCGATGAATATAAGGCTCTCGTTACCGACAAGGGAATCGAAGAGCTGGTCAGGCAGTGTGACGCTGAACAGTTGAAGCGGAAATCTCTTGATGATGCTGTTGAACTGTTTACGTCAGGTAAGGGCATTTCGCCGGAACAGCTCGCTGCAATTTATGCAAGATATCCTTTTGTAGAAGGCATATTAACCATTGTCGAGGAATTCAGGGCGCTGCTTAAAAAGAAAAACCCTGATGCCCTTCTCGTATGGATAGATAGGGCGTCCGCCCTCCACTTCCCTGAAATTGATGCGTTTGTTAATGGGATAAAGTATGATATTGATGCAGTATTAAATGCTATCGCTACAAACTTTAGTAATGGGCTTGCCGAGGGAACCATAAACAAAATCAAGGTTATCAAACGCATCATGTATGGAAGATGCCAGTTCAATCTCCTGAAAAATAAATGTCTTTTGCTAGATGAATATTCTTGATGTCAATCAACTTCGGAAAGAACCGTCCACCTCGACGGGACGGAAATGAATCAAACAACCTCCTCCTAACCAAGGGGCTGCAAGTCATTTTTAGGTGTTTGATAAAGGCAGTATTCAGGAACCAAGACCCCACCAGGCAGGAAATCGTCAATCGGTCTGTCAGGTTTGTTGGGCAAAGCGCGGAACAGGAACGCAAGGTATTCGTAAGGGTTCAATCCGTTTTCCTTTGCGGTCTCGCAGATACTAAAAATGACAGCGCTGGCATTGGCGCCGGCAGGGGTGACAGCGAACAAGAAATTCTTTCTGTCGATCACAAAAGGTTTGATACTTCTCTCAGCCCTGTTGTTGCTGATTTCAAGCCTGCCGTCAAGGAGATAACGCTCCAGATATTTCCATTGGTCGAGGGTGTAGGAAACAGCCTTTCCAAAAGCATTTTTTGTAAGGTTCTTGTAGGAGTTCAGCCATGCAAAGAAATCATCCAAAACCGGTCTTGCCAGCTCCTGACGTTTTTGATGACGTTCATCGGCACTGAGTTGCGCCAAATCTCTTTCAATAGCAAATAGTTGGTCACAGTACCGTTTCCCAATCAAAGGCCCGGAATTGTTACGGTCTTTCGGTGCAAGAGCCTTGAGCGCCGCATCAAACCGGCGCCTCGCGTGAGCAAGGCATCCAACCACAACGATGTTTTCCGGCAATTGATGATAGACTGCATATCCATCGGTATGCAGGTATCCGCTCCAACCATCCAAAAAGTTCTTTGGATGTTCAGCCTTGCGGTTTGGCTGGTATTCCAGCAGTACAATCGGGAACCCGCTTCGCGGGCGTGTTGAACTGCACATGAACTGGCGTTCATATTTGTTCACATCAGCATCCCCGCTTGTCCGGTACAGCCACATGTAGCTCTTGGACTGTGCTCGTTTTCCCGGCTCACGGAGAACTTGCAAGGTCGTCTCGTCACAATGAAGAACCTGGCGGGACAGCAGATTCTTTTTCAGGGCGTCGTAGACCGGTTCAAGCCATTCCTCCGCGCAGCGCAGCAGCCAGTTCGACATGGTCTGCCGGTTGAGCATAATACCCTGCCGTTTCCATTCTTGTTCCTGTCTGTATAAGGGAACGCCCATCACAAACTTCTGTGTCATTAAGTGAGCAACGGATTCTGGTGCTGCAAAGCTGCCCTTGATGACCGGCTCAGGCATAGGCGCCTTCACAATCGGAACGCTGGTTGCATTCTTTTCACAGCTTCTGCAGGCATAGGTGTACCTAACATGCTCTACGATTACGGCTTTTGCCGGAATCAGCTTTAAATCCCGGCGGACTACTTCTTTCCCCATTACATGGAGTGAACCGTCACACGCCGGACAATCCTGTTCGGCATCAGCCAGCCTGTGTTCTACAGTCTCCACGGGCAAATCTTCAGGCAGACGGTCTTTTGCCTCCAGCCGCGTATTCCGGTAATGTTTCTCTACCTCGATTAAGGCAGGTTCCGCCGCTAAAGGCTCCGCATATACCTCGGCCTCGTTAAACAGGTTAATCTGGTCGTATTCGCTTTTCTCGCTGGATGCGCCAAACTGCCGATGTTTCGTCAGCTTGAGTTGTTCCATCAAATACTGAATCTGAGACTTCATCAGCTCGTATTCAGCGCGAGGGATTACCACATTTTCTTCTGTTTTCGGAATATCATTCATGGCTTAAGTATACCATTTTTTGCACTGTAATTCCATTCGCAATATGCCGGTATTTCGCATGGATATACGATGATTTCGTATCAGATAACGGATAATCCCTTCACAGGCTTTAACGCCTTTGGCTGTTCGATTTTAAGGCCTTCCGTCAGCCATCTTAACTGTTGCGGGGATATCTCTCTGGCTTCACTTTCCCGGCGCGGCCATTGAAACCGCCCGCGTTCAAGACGTTTGTACAAAAGCACAAATCCATCGCCCTCCCAGTACAACCCCTTTATCCGGTCGCAACGCCTGCCACAGAACAAAAACAAGCTGTTTGAGAACGGGTCAAGCCTAAACTGCTGATAAACCATCGCTGACAACCCGTCTATTGAACGCCGCATGTCTGTATATCCACAGGCAATGTAGATTTTCTCCGCTCGGCTCACATCACCTATCATCGGTGCATCAACGTTCGCAATACCGCCTCGATTGCCGACGACGGCGAATTCCCGATTATCTCAACCGCTGCATTTTCAAACCGTATTGTGATTGCACCAACAGTTTCTGCTTTTACTGGTAGGTTCACCTCGGTAAATGTCGGGGCGACCGATACCGGTGATACAGTGCGTAGAGCAAGTTCTTCACATGCCATTTCTCGCAGCTTCTTTTGCCAATAGTAATATGTTTTCTCTTTCACTCCGTTTTCCCGGCACCAGCCGCGTACCGTTAATCCGCTTGCTTGCCGTTCCTGGATGATTCCCGCCCATTTTTGCATTCGATACTCTCGTGTTATGATTCGCGTTTCCATATATATCCCCCTGTGTGACGTGCGTCTCCATTTTATCCTGTTAGTTTTTCGTCACCTCTAGGAGATTATCTCATTTCTTCCAGCTTTTGTGCAGGTGTCCTCTATTTGGACGGATACGAGATAGTGGCAAATCCGTCACCGGTGACGGATTTGGAACCATTCGGAGAAAGCGTCGAGAGTATTGAGCTTATGAAATCAGAGCGGATTGGTGGCAAGCTGACGTATACGGCGATATACAAAGCAAGGAGGAGGCGCAATGGGACTACGCAATGTGACGAAAGGCGCGTATTGTCAAGGATAGCTTTTGTCCGCAGATTCCCCAAGATAAAAAATGCCGTTAAGTTTCAAGAAAAACTTAACGGCGTAACGCAATATTTGATTTTTCGGTGCACAATCCCATACCCTATGGAATATTGCGGTGTTCGTTTTCATCTGCCTGTTTTGATGAATTGACTATACATGACAGAACCTTATCCAGCACCATTGCTGCCAAAACAGCTTTCTGCTGACTTTCATCCATCGCTTCTTGCAACTTGGCGGCAGTAGCTTCATCCACTTTATCAATCATGGACTGAATTTGCCCATACTCGTTTTCAATGCGGGTGGATAAGTCAAAACTGATATAATGTCTAAGATTCTCCGCCTTATTGTACACTTCCTCGTAATTGTCTTTAATTTTCCCCATAGTTTTATCAACCTCAATTCCATTTTTGATTAAATCCCTTACTGTTATTATCCTAATATTGTCCGCAATCTCTTTAACCTTGTTAAGAAAACAGAATGAATGCCAACAGAAAAACATTTTTTTCATGTTATCAGCCATCTAATTCTACCATCGCAACAAGGACTTCTATTATCCCCATTTCGGACGATTCAGTTTTAAGCCAAGGTTTTTATATATGTCAAATGAGATTGGGGATAGTAGGAGGCTACGCTTACTATAAAGGTTGATTCCAATTGTTTAGCTCTTTAAATTGTTTAAGTTCTTTTTGATAGTTAAATAAATCAGTTAATTCAAAATAGCTTTTATTTTCATCGTAAGAGCCATCGGGATTAAACAGCATAACAATTCTTTTATCAAATCCAGGCCCATCATTACTTAAAAACCGCCCACTTCCTAAATACATGGAACGACCATAATCATCTGTTATAAAATAAATAATAGATGGGCTACTATGTCCAAGCACTTTTTGAAATAATGGCAAAATCTGTGCTTTTTCCAACGAGCCTTGTGCTTTTTCACGAACAATTTCGACTTTCACACATTTATCAAGGTTAATTTTCATATTCCAATCATTTTTTTCTTTCAACTTTTCAATATCTTCAGCTAAAAAAAAACTCCTTATCTCCTCGGTTGATTTCGTGTAAGGATTCCCTTCAGATGTTGATATAAAGTTATAATCTGGGTAAAACCAAACATATTCATCATCGCTTGTCTGGCTGATATGTAAACTGTATGTGCTTATCATTTTACGCTCAGAATAAAAGAACATTTTTCTGCCGTAGCTATCCTCATCAATAATTATAGTTTTTGCTAGATTTCTGGGACTACTGTCAAATGCACTCCCCGTTGCGCCAAGCACCGAATTGATTGCAATGGAATAAAGCTCGGGGTTTTCGCCTTGATACAGCCTGCGGCCTGGGGGAATATACATTGACCAGAATACTAAAAATATTCCAAATACAATAGTTCCAACAAGAACCGCTGTCTTTAAAGGTTTACTACTCATAATATGAACATTCCTTTCCTGCACGACCATCTCATGAAAAACTCACAAACAATCCCCACCTGTTATGGAGATTGTTTGTGAATTTCTTGTTATGAAAGTCAACATGCTCCGATTTTTTCTAATAATTGCGTTACAAGTGAAAGCACATCATTATTTGAAAGTCCCGCATGATAAAGAAGCCCGATTAATTCTGAAAATGGCAGATAATCATAATTTTGCCGCTCTACCTTTCCAAGCATATCAGCAATGATTTCCCATGGCATAGAATAATAAGTATCATAATCCAAAAATGCTCCGATTACAGCAGATGGTAAAAAGATTGCAAGAAGATATTTGTCAGGCCCCACTTGTGATAATTGAAGAAAATGCCCATATTCGTGACGGATGAGGGCTTCAAAATCAGACGGATTCCAGTCCTGTGCGTTACGAGGAAGTACCATAACCCCCGCAGACGCTGCTCTATCCGGCCATGGCACATCATGTATTATGACTACCTGTCCTTTGTAAGCTGATATGTATTTTGCATCTTTAGCTGCCAATGGGTCTGTATTAAGCAGGTCAAAGTTTCTTAGGTCATTTGCAAGGCTAGGCTCAGAGGATTGACCATAGGAAAGTGGTTTTTTGTTATGTGGAGCCCTCGGATTGCTTGATGGTTGTTTTTCACTAGATGCACTCTGCCCCTTGTTGCCGGTCAAATCATAGAATGCAATGGGATTATCCCTACAATACGCGTAAAGGTTTGCACTTTGCATGATTGCGTCCATATCCGGCACAGAGCGATTACTGGGAATATCCCCAAAAATCATATTTTCTGTGTGCCAGTGGGTATCTTCCGAAATCATGCGTGAAGCGGTTGGGTCATAAAATCTCGCCTGCGCGTAGTAAAGTCCGCTCACATCATCGGTCTGATAGGCTGTAAATCCAAACGGTTGATTTATGCTTTTACCCGCGCCAACAAGCGGTACACCAAACTCGTCATAAGCCAGCGTGTCGATTTCGGTTTCACCAAGCAAGCGAATCGGCGAACCCAAATGGTCGTTGAGATAATGAAAACTCTCGTCCCCACTCGACGATAGCAATTCATTCCCCCAAACAAAGTTCTGATTCTGCGCGCCCTCTGTTGCAAGCAGATTATTGTACGGCTTCGTAAGGTCAAGGATATATCGCATTTCCTGCGTCGGGTCGGGCATATTCACGCCCTGCAAAGTCTCAAGCTTTTTCACGCGCTTCAAAAACCCGTTGTAGCTGTATTCAGCCTTGCCCTTACCCTCGGAAAATGCCGAAACCATCATATTCGTCGCGTCAAAGTCATACTTCGATTCAAGCGTACCATTCTTGGTGATGGAAGTCAAATTCCCGCGCTTGTCGTAAAGGTATTCGCTGACCGCACCGCTTTCTTCCGTGCGGATAAGCTGATTGCGTGAATTGTAGCTGTGTTTCGTCTCGATGCCGTTTTGCAGGCTGCTAATGCGGTTGCCAAGACTGTCATAGCGATATTCTTTTGCTTTATCGCCATGTATCGCGGAAACAAGCCTGCTAAGCGGGTCGTAGGCATACTCAAACAAGCCACTGTCAGCTTCGACACCGGCACGATGTTTGTCTATGCTTGTAATATTTCCCGCAGGGTCGTAGCTGTACTTGAACTGGTCAAGGATTCCATCATCTTTGCTGTGCGTGAGGCTCGTAAGTCTGCCAAGCGGGTTTAATTCATATTTTGTGGTTGTGCTGTCCGGCAATAAGCGCTCGCTAATCCTGCCCATCGCATCGTAAGTATAATTCGTCACGCCTGTTCCTGAAACCACGCTATCAAGTCGTCCTGTCTCGCTCCAGTTGTACCCCACCTTACTATCGTCAGGATAAATGGTTGTAGTGCGGCGCCCAAGCGTATCCCACTCATATTGCACCGTCTTACCCTCAAAGTCGGTGATTGCCTCAATGCGCCCAAACGAATCCATGTCAATGGACGTCGTCCCGAGCCAGTCTTTCATCTCTGTGAGCTGCCGCAGAGCGTTGTAGCTTAATTCCACGGTTTTGCCGTCCGCGTACATGACTTTGCTTAATTTACCCACAAAGTTGTATTCATACAGTGTTTCAAGGTTGTCTTCGTCCAACTTGGACATCAAATTGCCGCCACCGTCGTATTTATATCGAACCACATCGCCCAACGGTGAATGCACCGCCGTAATCTCGCCTTTTTTATTGCGCTCGTAGCTTGTTGCCTGCAATTCAATCTGCATGATATCGGCAATCGTCGGGTCAATCAACCGGTACTGCTCGACCTTACTCAATCTTCCGGCTTTATCGTAATCATATTTCGTGCTATTGCCGAGCGCATCGGTAGCCTCAATAACATCTTTCGTCAGCGAATATTTGTATTTTGTTTCATTTCCGTTTTCGTCAATTATCTGCGTAATATTGCCAACAGCGTCATAGGCAAACTTTCGACTGTGGTTTAACGGATTAATAATCTCACAAACCCTGTCCATGCAGTCATATATAAGCGTGGTCGAATTATCAAGCGCATCCGTAATTTTTATGATATTGCCGTTTTTGTCATATTCATATGTTTCGCTTTCGCCACCCGGTTTCGTAACCGATTTCAACTTTCCGCCGAGGTAATAGCTGTAAACCGTCTTGCCATCAAGCGCATCGGTAACCGTTTCAATCTGCCCAAGCGCTGTATGTGTATAGGTTGTGGCATTACCCATCGGATTTGTTTCCGAAAGCAACTGCCCCGCCATGTCGTGGATGCGCGTAATAGCACCGCCTTGCGGGTCTATCACCTTTGTGGGATTCCCCGCCGCGTCATAGAAAAACTTTGTAACCGCGCCATCTGCCTCACGGATTTCTATTTGGCGGTCAAGCGCGTCGTATTTGATTTCTGTTCTTGCACCCAACGACGAAATAATCGCCGTGATATTCCCTTTCGGGTCGTATTCGTATTCGGTGGAGTTGCCCTCTTGGTCAATAGATTTCACCATGCGGCCAAGTTGATTGTATTCGTAGCGCAGCACATTACCAAGCGGGTCGGTTACGCCTGTGAGATTCCACATCAAATCATAAGTGAATTTTGTCACGTTGTTCGACTGATTTATAATTTCTTCAATTTTTCCGAGCTTGTTGTATGTATACTCCGTCACCCCGCCGTCAAAATCGACCAGCTTCGTCAGCTTACCGTTCGCGTTGTATTCATATACTCGCGCATTACCCTCCGAATTGGTGGCTTTTGAAATATCCCCCTTGACGTTGTATTCAAAGCGAGTGGCATGACCCTCTGGGCTTATTGATTTGATTACCCGGTTTAGGCTGTTGTATTCATAAAGGGTTTTGTTACCGTCAGTATCGGTGATTGCGGTAATATTCCCGCGTTCATCGTATGAAACTGTGTTTTTGCTGCCATCGGGCATCATATGTTCTGTAACCAACCCACGGTCATCGCGGGAAAATCGCATCGTTCTTTCCAACGGGTCAAGGAAGCTAGTCAAGTTTCCTCTTTCGTCATATGTAAAAGTTATGACGCCGCCATCGGGATTTGTGATTTTCACAGGTTTGTTGAGGGAGCTATACTCCGCTGACACGGCATTGTTAAGCGAGTCAATATGCTTTATCACATTCCCGCGAATATCATATTCGTACCGCCGCACATTTCCGTTTCTGTCTGCGTGTAAAGTCCGTTTATTATTATCGTTATATTCAAATCGCTCTTCGCTGTCAGCATAAACAGTCTTGACAGAACGGTATTTCTCATCACGGAAATATTGAACAATATTCCCGTTTTGTTCCGTTTCGGTGGTCATCATACGGTTATCGTCATAGTTTAGAAAAGCAACGCCGCCATCCGCGTAACTTTGCTTTACGGTACGATAATATTCATCATATTCATTATGAACAGTGCAAATGCTAAGCGGGTTAATAAGATTGCTGATTTTATCGTCTTTGCCGTACTCATAACGATAAACAGCACCGGACGGATGGGTTGCTGACGTTAGAAGATTTCCGCTGTATTCATATGATACGGTTCTACCGGTATGGTCAAGGGCTTCTGTGATTCTCCGGTCTTGGTTATATGTGAAAGACAAGCTTCCACAATCGGTAGAAACTTTCACAACCAACCCGTTTTCATGCGTTAAGCTTGTTGTATTTCCGTTTAAATCCAATATGGATATGAGTTTACCTTCAGGGTCAAAAAGATACCGCTCCATCGACGGGAACACGAGCATATATCCGCCGTCTATCTTTCTCAAAATATTAAGGTGCTCCATCGGTGCGAGATACATTTCGTCCTCAAACAAATGATAAGTTTCGGTATGTCCGTCATCAAAGGCGATACGAACGGAATCCCCTTTGTCGGTAAGTTTGATATTATAATTATGCGTCCAGTTTTTGCCGAGCACGCCATCCGTTTCGTCGATGGAATTATAAAACCGTTTGAAAACAAGGGGGAACCGCCCGGTGATTGCAATATCATTTTTATCGTAAATAAAATTGCCGGTTGCCATATTAATGGGGTCCTTACTGAACACACAGGAAGCAACAACCCCCGCCAACTGCGACATTAAATCGCTTCCAAGAGCCGTGAGGTTCCCAACTATTTGCCCAAGTCCGGAAAGTAGGCCGCTGTTAAGCGGGAAGCTATCGCTGAAGCTGTTATAAATCTCGTTAATCCTATCGGTAAACGCAGCAATTTCGGCATTTATCTGTAATAACATCTGCGCATATGCAAGGTCGGTATCCTGTACATTAGCAATCAGGTCGCGGATTCTTTTATTTAATCTCGCTACCTCGCGCCTCAACTTGGATACTGCTGCTGCTATCTTTGCCGCGGCGTCACGCAGTTTGGCGGCTTGTCCTCTTTTTTTAGTGGCTTTATCTCGCAGCTCTGTAGCTTTTTTTTTCGCTGCCTCTCGTTTCGCCGTATCCGGTACTTGCCTCGACCGCCTCTTACCGCTTGAATCGGTATAGTATTCTGTTTTCATTGCCGTTGCAGCTATAACGTCCTGCGCGGCTGCCTGCGATTCCAAATTTGTAGCATCTGATTCAAGATTTGCCGCATCTGATTCATACTTTGTCATTGTCGATTCCATTTCTGAAATCTGCGCGTTCATGGCCACTTCATTTGCCGCAAGTTTTTGCTCCATTTCCGCAATGGTATTTGCGATTGTCCCCGTCATATCACGTTTCCTCCCAGCTAAAATGATTGATTATTATATCTGGCAATTTCTTCCATAAACTCATAGGCTTTCATTCCGGGTCGCTCGACCAGCGATTGAAATTCGTCAAGAGAGGACTTCATTTTCTCTACAATCGCTAAAAATTTCGGCAATGTAGCAGGTACGATGTAAACCGTCTTGCACATTTCTTCAATCTGGGCTGCAATATTATATATTTCTTCCGCGATGCCAGAATCCATCATGCGCGATTTTTGGAGTATTTCAGCATACATTTCTTCGTTCACAACAACATTGCTTTGATTCCCTATACCTAAGGGATACCCGCCGGACATCGCGGAATCAGGCGAGTCCTTGACATAATGATTATTCCGCGCAGGAAGCGGCGGCGGCGCGGGAGAACCCCCGCCTGATGCGCCATGCGGATTTTGGTTATGAACTGTATGTGCGTCAGACAAAGCGTTGCTTACGGACGTAAGATAGTTTTTTGCCGCATTGCCCATAAACCCGTATGGCATTACTTTGCACCTCCGCTTGTAATTGTCGTGCCCGATAAAATTGTATTTGCCATAGCCTGCTCATTTAATTGCACCTGCAATGATGTATTCGCCATAAACGATAAAAGCTTGTCCATTACTTTCGCTGCCGCTATGGATTTCTGCCGGTTTTCTTCCATTGATTCTTTAAGCCTTGCATTTGTGGCGCTGTCAAGATTATCAATCATTGACTGAATTTGCCCATATTCGTTTTCAATACGAGTGAGCAAGTCAGAATTAATAAGATTTCTAAGCTTCGCCGTTTTGCTATAAACTTCCTCATAGTTAATTTGAATTTGTCCCATGGTGTCCCGCTCCCTTTCAAATATTGAAATCATTAAACTGCTTCCTATACGTCAGTATAAAGCATTATAGCAAATATATCAAGAATATTTGCCAAATATTGACAAGTTTTTGCAAGTTGATACAATTATGCAAAACAAGTACAAACAGACGAATGAGAGCGACATATCAGGTCAAATCACAACCCCCCCGGACAGTTTTAATGGAATAACTGTCCGGGGCGGCGTCTTTTTATCGCTCCAACTCTCGCGACCTTTGAGGTTGCTCCCTGCGCTTTTCCGCGCTGAGAATATCGTAAACAGTGACACGCATTTTCTCAACTTCGGCAACCTCGGCTTTAAGATTCTGATAATCCCAACTGAGCCGATTGAGGTCAGCGGCTAGCTTCTCCCGCTCTTTTTCCCATGCAGGCAGCGGGATCTGGTTTCTGCCATTCAGATGTGCTGTTAGATGCCGCTCGGCGGATTCATATAGAGTGATTTTCATGCGGTTAGATTCGTAATAATCGTTAGCGGTATCAAGTGCTTTCTGCGCTTTGCGCCCCGCTCCAAATCCCCCCGCTTTTTTGATGGACTGATATTCCGCATACAGCTTGTCATGCTGCGCCTTGTAGCTGTAATAGCTTTTGTAATTCCCGCTGTGACTGATATGCTCGTCTAAAGTCCCAATCCTCCGCTCGATGGGCTTCAATTCCTCACGGATTGCAGACCGTTTCCGCATCATGGCTTTCAAATGATTTTCCAATCCACCCATATCCATAATCCTGTTGTCTTGCAGGAATTTAAGCATATTCTCTGCCTTTTCCCGATTGTTGCCGGAATAATAACGGCTTGGTTGCCCGGACTGCCCCTGCCGCTCAAAGATATTGAAAAGAAAGTCGGCAAGTGTAGGAGGGTCGGTGTTTTGCATTTCCTCTTTCAACCATGTTTCCAACTTGGAAAGCCGCGCCTTTATCTGGCGCAATTGCTGATTCGTAACCATGATTTCACGGTTAATATCGCCGCGCTCGGTGGCAATCCCGCGCTTCTCCATTTGAGAAGCCGCCGCGCCAAGATGGACGGTCGGTATCTGCTCGACGCCTTGCCGCTCATAACTTTTGTGGTTAATCCGCGCCGTGAATCCCTGCCGCTCCAACTCGGCGTTTGCGTAATTTTCCCATGCCGCCCGCCAGCCCTCGGCTTTGGTCTGTTCGTTCCAATCCACAGTAGGGATTTTAACGCCGTCCACGGTGCGCGACTTCGCTCCCCAAGTGCCATCATCGTCAATCGGCCGCATTGTCAACATCACATGAACGTGTGGGTTTCCTGTTTTGGTTTCATGTATGGCAACATCGGCGCACATACCTTTTTCAACAAAAGTGTTTTTGACAAACTCGCGGGCAAGGCTTATGCTCTGCTCAATAGATAATTCGCGGGGCAGGGAAAGCTCAACCTCCCGCGACAGTTGCGCGGTTTTATACCGCTCCGATTTCTCTACTGCGTTCCACAAAACGGCGCGGTCTACATACTCCCTCGGCGCATGGTCGGGCAGTAATATCTCGGTATGAATTATGCCGCCCTTGCGGGTGTAATCGTGGGTAATGCCATCGCGCTCGTTTGTGATTTTCTCTCCCGCCCGGTAAGCTGCAGCCGCTACCGCGCTTTTGCCTTTTCCCCGGCTGATAATCTTTATACTAAGGTGGTATAACGCCACATCACGCCCCCTATCCATCGCTTATTCCTCCAATGGGGTACAGGGGAAACCGCAGTTTCCCCTGTTTTCGTGCCGACAGGCACGAAATGCCCTCCGCAGGAGCGCACACGTTCGCAGAACGTATAAGTGCGCCCTTAGTAAAACTAAGGGTATGGGGATTAACCCGATACCCTTGTGCTTTCGCCGTTGCCATCGTTTCCGCCTGCGCCGCCGTTCCGCGCTGTTTGGGTCGGTTTCGCGGCGGGTGGGGTAGTTGTCTGTACCGCCGCTTCTATGGTTGTTTGCGCGGCTACTGTGGCGTTCTGCTTCGTCAATCCGTCCAGTATGCGGCGTCCGAAATCATTAGCAACGGTTTTTTCAAGGAATGCTTTGAATTGTTCTTCTGATAAAGGTATGGTGTCGGGCAGCATTTTTTCAAGTAGCCCCGCCCCGGCAAGCGGCTGGCAAACCACGCGGGAGTTTGTGGGGCTTCCTGCCGATACGAATCATTATGTATTTGCAAGGTCGCGGGAAAATGCAAACTACAACGCGGGAACAGCAGTCGCAAGCGCGGCGATCAGGACAGATGCAATCCCCGCGGGAGGGCACACGGTAACATTCAACACAAACGGCGGCACGCATGCAGAGGGCGTTACGTTTACGCAAACCGTGGCGCACGGCGCGAAAGCAATCAGGCCAGCCGACGACCCCACAAGGGCGGGATTTACCTTTACCGCGTGGCACATCAACCCACCGTGGGACTTTGACGCCGCAGTTGAGGAAAGTATTACCCTCACCGCCCAATGGACAGCGAACGCAAGACCGCCAAGCGGCGGCGGTAGTTCCGGCAGCAGTTCAAATAGCGGCGGTTCTTCCGGCAGCGGCGGCATCCTCGGCGCGATCACTTCGCTGTTCACCTCTGCCAACGCCCCGCAGAACGTGACCCCGCAAGCGGCGAGAAATGCCGTGAATCATGCGGTGCAGGCGGCAAAATCAGCGGGGACAAGCAGCGCCACGGCAAAAATCCAAAACCCCGGCGAGATCAGCCTGTCTGCCCTGAAATCAATGGCGAACAGCGCGGCACAAGCGGGGATGGAGCAGTTAAGGCTCCAAGCCGACAGCATGACCGCGAACAACCGCGGCGTTGACGTGCGGATAACCCTTGACCCCGCGCTTGCCACAACTGACTTGAATCTTTCGGCGTCTACCAGCAACGCACAGGCCACGCGCACAACGAATACATTTACAAGATTTTTCAACAATGACGTTATGACCGTGAGCATGGGGCAGCAGGGCAGCTTCGGGCAGACTATCCGCATCGCCGCCAAGATTGTCGAGGGGCTTAACACGGATAATCTGCACTTCTACGCATACGACCCGGTAGCAAACAAATACACACGGATTGCCACCCCGAATTACCGGATTGATGCCAACGGATTTGTCCACTTCGATACCAGCGTCGGTGGGAATATCGTGATTAGTGACGGACCGTTGGTAAGAAGATAATAATTCCATATGAGAACGCATAGCTCAGCCATAATAAAAGAATGGGAACTCTGCTCTTAGTATAAATAAAATCGTATGGCGCCGGCACATTGGCGCCATACTTATTATTCGTAATTTCAATATACATGAATATATATTTCAATATTTGTGAATAATGCCAATATACAAACCTGACCTCTAGTGATACAATAATAATCCCAAACGATAGTCTTAATTTCTGAAGGTGGTGCAATGGCGAAGCAGGATAGATGGGTTATTCATTGCGACGTCAACGGGCATTTCGCGTATTCATCATTGATATATCATCCTGAGCTGCTGGAAGTGCCTATGGTTGTCGGCGGTAATGAGGAGGCGAGGCACGGAATTGTGCTCAGCAAAAATCAGGCAGCAAAGAAATATAACATCCAAACCGCCAGCTCGCTGGTGGAAGCACGGCGGTTGTGCCCTAACCTAGCGTCTCTGCCGCCGGTATATCGGCTGTATGACCGCACTTCAAAGGACTTCTACAACTTCATGGGCAACTATACCCCCGTGACCGCGCCATTTGGTTGTGATGGAATGAGCGCCGATGTTACCGGAACCGCTCATCTATACGGCAGCGGTGTCCGGTCCATCAAAGGCGTGGAATTCATTGTTCGTGAACTGCATGAAAGATTCCCAAAGGAGTACGGTCTGAATTTGAGCATCGGCATATCGTGGAATTTTTCGTTGGCGAAGCTCGCCTGTGATACTGCCGGAGCAAACGGCGTCAAGTGGATTGTGCGGGAATCGCCCGAGGATACCGACTGGCAGAAACACGTCTACGCTTTGCCGGTTGAGGAATTGATTTACATTGGCGCCGCTACGAAAAGAAAGCTGAATTCCCGGTACATCTATACGTTAGGTGAATTGGTCGAGTATGGGCCGGACAATCTCAAGAAGCTGCTCGGTGTAGCCGGCATCGACCATTACATCAAGGCAACGGGAATGGATAACGCCCCGCTGATATCTGAGGACGGCGGACCAACCATGCGGTCAATCGGCAACGGAAGCACCACGCCATATGATATGACGGAGGAAGAGCAGATACATGTCATGTCGCATGTTATGGCGTCATCGGTATGCCAGCGGATGCGGGCACACAAGGTTGTTCCCCGTACCGTTGAGATTGCCGTGACATACGTGAAGGACGGCAATATAGAGAACGAATCCTATCAATGCCCGATGGAAACGCCCTCCAATTTGGATGTAGATTTTGCGGAAACTGCATTAAAGCTATTCCACAAAAGGTTTATGGTATATGGCAAAACGAAATATGGCGTCCGCAAGGTAACACTTCGCGGTAAAGACTTGATGTTCAACACCAATGTGTATCAGCTCTCTTTTGAACTTGACGCGAAACGTCGGGAGAAAAGAATTGCTTTGGTTGATCGCGTAGACGAAATAAACGATAGGTGGAAGCACAGTGTACGCAGGAGCATTGAACTGGTAGACCCGCTATTGACCGGGCTTGGCAGCAAAGCCAACCAACAGTTCGCTCCGGCGGGATGGTACTGATGAGGTATAGGTATGGAATTTGTAAAAGTACCGATCTTCCCCATAACAAAATATATGCCGGAGCATGAACGGAACCAGATACCGGCCCCGATGAAGCCGGTATCATTCCTGTTTGGCGACGATGAAGTGTTCGTAGATAAGGTTGTGTCTTGTGAGCGTGCGGTATCCCGTAAAGTAGGAGGCCGCGGGTTCCGGTATGAATGCAAAGTCAGCTGGGGCGACGATGCGATTTGTCGCACCAAATTAAGTACCGTGTGGTATGATGATTTTCTGGAGGAATGGTTTGTCGAGGTTCCGGCATCGAGAGCTCCCGTCGATTGGGATGCGGCAACACAGGTAAACGATATTGATGATATTCTTGACGATTAGCTCTGATTGGCGGTGGAAAAACAATGTGTGGCAGGTTTCAATTTACGGATGATATTGCAGAGCTCCGGCAAATGGCAGGAGAAGCAAACGAACGGCTATTTGGTGAGGTAGTAAAAACAGGCGAGATTTTCCCGACCGACCTTGCGGTTGTTGCCATTTGGAAAGATAACCAAGTAAAATATTTTCCAATGCGATGGGGCTTTCCAAAGTGGGACGGCAAAGGCGTTGTTATCAACGCCCGCGCTGAAACCGCCGCCGAAAAGCCCATGTTCCGCGAATCACTCCTCAAGCGGCGATGTGCCGTGCCGAGCGCGGGGTTCTACGAATGGAACCGGGTAGACGGCAAAGCAATGAAAGAAAAATATCTTTTCGCAGAGCCCGATCAGGAAATCACCTTTATGGCGGGTATATTTGATACTTTTACCAAGGACGATGGCAGCCGGTATGATGCATTTACAATATTGACAACAGCGGCAAATGATAGTGTTGAACCGATTCATGACAGAATGCCCGTCATCCTTCAGCATGATGAGCTTGAGGCATGGCTGCGTGACGGAGACTTTATGCAGACAGTCCTTGACCGGGTCGGGCCTGCGCTGGAGATGAAAGTCGAAACGCCGCTCAAAGAGGCGGAATACAAGCAGACGAGCCTGTTCGGAGACTGAGGATCAGCTATTGTCGGGGGGATAGAAATGGTTGGGGGATATAAGCACGAATTTATATATTGCAAAATACTTGAATCGAATCATTCGGTAGCGACCTTCGCCCCGCTAATGGGTGTAACAGCCGAGATTCTTTCAAGTCAGCTTAGTGGCGCAATCCCCTTCACACAGGGAGATTTGATGCGGATACGCAGGCTGCTATTCCCCGATAAAACCCTTTGCGAGATGATGAAGTTTATCGCACAATCTGATATACTGGATATCGTCGCTTAAATTCTACATACGAGGAGGATCCGTCTTGGCGATCTATGCTTGTACCAATAAAAATTGTAAATTCATCTTCGAGCGCAGAGGCAGCGTTGAGGCCTGTCCCGATTGTGGCGACTCCAAGATTCGTCAAGCTAATGGGAATGAAACGGCTGAGTATAAGAAGAATAAGGCTGAAATAAAAGCGAAATAAATAATGGGCGAGATAACACTCGCCCATCACCATAAATAACAGATAGAGACGAGCAGGTGAGGTCGGTTTTGATAAATTATTTGAGCTTAATTGCATTCCTTTTGCTTGTTACGCTTGCAGCCGGACGCGGAGCGATGCTCCGCAGAAGGGGAATCAACGCCTTTGTATTTGGCGTCACCGATAAGAGTGATTTTCTGTTGATGCCGGTAGTAGCGTTCTTTTTCTACTCCATCCTTGCGTCGGTATTAGGATTGCCACTGCCTGACGTCTTGAGAAAAACTTTTTTCGCGAATGCGGTAACAGGCTGGATAGGGATTATTATTTGCTACGGAAGCCTTATCTGGCTTGCGTTCGCGTTGAAATCCTTTGGAAAGTCGTTTCGTATAGGGATAGATGAAGCTACACAGGATAAGCTCGTCACATCTGGTATGTTCAGTATCAGCCGCAATCCTGTCTATGTAGCGTTTATATCGTTTCTCATCGGCATGATCCTGATTTACCCCAATCTAGCTGCTTGCATCGCATTCGTTTTGTTCGCAGCAGCGATACACAGGCAGATACTTCGTGAAGAAAAGTTCTTGCGAGGCCACTATGGTGAAGAATATGAGGACTATTGCAATCGTGTTCGTAGATATTTATAGTATGGGAGTAAAGCAATGAATTGGGAACCGTGGACAGGCTGTTACAAAGTGAGCGATGGCTGTACATACTGCTATTTTTACGGACCGTATTCCAAAAGGTACGGTCAGAATGATGTAAAGAAAACAAACGAATTCGACAGGCCCATTGCCATGACCGCCAAAGGCGCTCCCAAAATACAGGGAGGCAAGATCGTCGCAACATGCTTTGCTACCGACTTCTTCATTCCCGAAGCGGATGAATGGCGCTCCGAAGCCTGGGCGATGATAAAGGAGCGTTCAGACCTAGAGTTTCTAATCCTAACCAAACGTATTGACCGCTTTCCTATATCGATTCCTGATGATTGGGGCGATGGCTATGACAACGTGAATATCGGCTGTTCAGTCGAAACCCAATCTATCGCGGATTACAGATTACCGTTATTCTTATCTTATCCAATCAAACGGCGGTTTGTGGCCTGTGCTCCTCTTTTAGAATTGATTGACCTGTCGTCTTATCTTGATGGGATAGAACATGTTACCGTAGGCGGTGAAACTGGGCGAGAAGCCCGCGAATGTGATTATGAATGGGTATTAAACATCCGTGAGCAATGCATGGCAGCCGGTATCACCTTCTGGTTCAAGAACACCGGATCATTCTTTAGGCGCGATGGTGTAGTTCAGAAGGTCAATCCGTTTAAACAAAGCGGCCTCGCAAAAGAGCTTGGAATTAGCGTCCTGAATGGAAAGAAGTTTTTTTAATTTCTGCGAATGCAAAAGGAGTTAGGTATGATTAAAGGTAATATAATAGAATTGATTCCCGCTACCTTAGATGATAGGCAAATGATATATGAATGGTGTTTTCATTCAGAAACCACAAAATCTCACGTGGGCCCGCCAGATTATCCTGAAATTGAAATTCCCACATTCAAAGAATTTTACGAAGATTATCAGGACTATTTTTTCACCGGCGCACGCCCAAATGATGGCAGGGGATTTTTGATTGTACATAATAGCGAACCCGTAGGCTTCATTAGCTATACCGCTTTTCACCTGAAAGAAGGAATTGCCGAGCTGGATAATTGGATTAGCAGCGAGGCTAACTGCGGAAAGGGTTTTGGAACTGATGCCATCTTAGCCCTTGGAAACTATCTGCATGAAATGCTGGGGATTCGTGAGTTAATTATGGCTCCTTCCATCAAAAACGCAAGAGCGGTTAAGGCATACGAAAAAGTGGGGCTACTCAAAACAGACCGCACAATGTGTGATTTTTTACTGGATGAGTATGTATCACTTTATGGAGACGGTGATTATGGCGTAGATGAAACTGTTGTCTGTGTAAAGCAGTTTGATGCGTAGCAAATAAGTGTTATCTTCACCTTTGTCCCAAGCGCGATTTAGGGTGAAAAGGTGAGCTTGGAGAATGAATCTTTTATGAGGCGTGGTATTATGGTGAAGTTGTTTAAGATAACAAAAAATCAATATATTGGTCTGTTTGCACTTGGGATTGCGTTTTGGATTTTGCAATTTTCACCATATATTATAATGCCTCTGATACCTATGGAATCCAACGTCATTATGGAAGTTCCAATCAAATCAATGCTGTTAAAAATCATCGAATGGATATTAGGTGTTTCGTGTCTTATGCTCTTGTTTTTCCTTGTGCGCGGCGATGCAAAATGGTTCTCGCTTAACACTATGCAGGAAAAAGTATTTTTTTCTATAGCATTGACGGCAATTTTGATATACTTTGTTGGGTGGGTATTTTATTTCAAAGGGTTTCACAGCTTACCATTTATGCTCATTACCTTAGTCGCAATGCCGCCGATATACTATGCTTTTCTTGGGCTTTGGCGCAGAAATTATGTTTTGGCTATTGTTGGCGGGCTGTTTTTAATAGCACATACATTAAATGTCTGGAATAATTTTAGATAACGATTATTAATAGTGCGCTGAATAAAGTATTATCTTCGTTCACCTTCGTCCCCGAAAGTGAATTAGCTCAGCGAAATAAAGAACGCTGCGTAATCATACGCAGCGTTCTTTATTGACTCTATCCGCCCATTCATCAAACCCGTATTTACGCATTCTATCAACAATCTCCGTAAGCGAGCTGTTGCCCAGATTCCGTATCTTCAGTAAATCCTGCGCCCCGACCTCCAGCAACGCCTCAACCTGATACAGCCCCGCTATATCAATGCCGGAATGCATACAATCCCACTATAAATTTATACAGGAATTATACCGATTTAATTCAAATGTTATGATAATATTTTTGCCGCCTACAAGTTGATTATCCTTGGTAAATCAGCTTGCACATGGACACGAATAGCTGTATACTCAGATTAGTAGAATTAAGATATCAAATCTTAAAAATGTGATGCTTATGACAGAGGAGGCAAAATAATGCCTACAGTGATCAGAAAAATTAAGCTTATTAACTATAAAAGATTCCAAAGCTATATTATTGAGCCGAAAGCCCGAATCAATGTTCTAGTTGGCGACAATGAAGTTGGCAAAAGTAGTATACTTGAGGCTATCGATCTGGTTGCTGGCGGTAATATTCGACGAGTTGAAGCACAGGGCATAGACAGGCTACTCAACGCTGTTGCCGTAAATGAGTTCAATGCCTGCGAAAAAAGAACCTACAACAAGCTCCCCACCATGCGAATCGAGTTCTATCTTGAAGGTGAGCTTGACCATACCATGCATGGCAAAAATAATACAGATGGTGAAAAGTGTTTCGGCATCAGATTGGTTTGTGAGCCCAATCTAAAGGATTTTCAAAGTGAAATTACTGAGTCGCTTGAAGCCCATCCTGATTATTTCCCCTACGATTACTATTCTATCCGCTTCTCAACTTTTGCCGACGAGGGATATACTGGTTATAAAAAGAGGTTGCGTAGTATTTAATAGATAGCACAAATATGAATTCAGAGTATGCTACCAACGATTTTGTCAAACGCATGTATAGTCAATATACTGAAGCTGATATGAAGGAGCGCGCACTGCACAAAAGCCAGTATCGTCAACTAAAGTCCAGATTCCGTACAGACAGCCTTCAATCCATCAATGATCGCATTCCAGCCGACAAGAAGTATGCGTTTGGGCTAAAAGTGAGCTCCGCAGTGGGCCTTGAAAATGATCTGATGATTTTTGAGGATACTATTGGTATTGACAGTAAAGGTACTGGCAAGCAAGTATTTATCAAAACTGATTTTGCCCTCGAAAAATCCGGGGACAATGTTGATGTTGTACTGATTGAAGAGCCAGAAAATCATTTGAGCCATATCAATTTGCGTAAGCTGATCGAACGCGTTTCAAATACTCAGAGTGGCCAACTTTTTATCGCCACACATAATAGCCTAATCAGCACCCGCTTAGAATTGCGGAACTTACTGATTATGCATGATGGAGCCGAAGGCTGCCCAACCTCCCTACGCGATTTGAGCGAAGATACTGCTAAATATTTTATGAAAGCACCTGTAGCTGGCATCCTTGAGTTCGCTATTTCGTGTAAAGCGATCTTAGTTGAGGGGCCATCGGAGTATATGCTGTTCGAGAGGTTTTATGAGTCGGTAGCAGGGAATAAGCCGGAGGCTGACGATGTGCATATTATCGATGTGCGCGGGCTGAGCTTCAAGCGATATCTCGAAATAGCACGGCTGCTTAAAAGCAAGGTGGCAGTAGTTACCGATAATGATGGCGACAAGCAAAAATATTGCATTGATAAATATGTCGATTATGCAGAAGATGCTAATATCAAAGTATGCTACGAAGAAGACAATGAAAAAACTACCTTTGAGAAAGTTCTTTATGCCGACAACCAAGCCCTTTGTGACAAACTCTTCAAAGAAGACTCACTAAATTATATGCTTAAATACAAAACAGAAGCGGCATATACGCTGTTGGCGCAAACAGAAGCGATTGCCGTTCCTGAGTATATTCGAGGGGCAATCGCATGGATAAGAAGTTAATCTTTGCGGTTGCCGGCTCAGGTAAAACCACCCATATTGTAGAAAGCCTCTCTTGTGATCGGAGAGCCCTCATAGTTACCTACACAAATGGTAATTACGATAACTTACGCCAAAAAATAACTAAGAAATTCAACAACCAATGGCCTGAAAATATTACCCTAATGACCTATTTCTCATTTCTATATAATTTTTGCTATAAGCCACTTCTTTCTGACAGAATCAGAGCTTGTGGGATATTGTTGGACACAGAAATGATGCACAAACAACAAGCAGAAAGACGCGCACATGGGGTATCTCATGGCCGAAAAATATTCTACATGACAACCGGGAATTACTTTTACACGAACCGCCTAGCATATTTCATTGAGCGATACATAATGGACGATGTCAAAGAGCGAATCGAAATGTTTTTTGACACCTTCGTTATTGATGAGGTTCAGGATATTGCCGGGCGTGACTTTAATTTTTTAGAGCAATTGATGGCTACCAACGTCAATATGCTGTTTGTCGGTGATTTTTACCAACACACTTTTGATACCAGTCGTGACGGCAACACCAATAAATCACTATTTAATAGCAAAACTGCCTACCAAAAGCGTTTTACTGATAAGGGGCTCAAGTTAGACTCCACGACATTAATAAAAAGTTGGCGCTGCAGCCAAAGTATCAGCAACTATATTCAAGACAATCTCGGCATTTCCATGTCCTCGCATCGCCCCGCAACAGATAATACTTCAATCGAACACATTACTGAAGCCAGACAGATTACTTCAATTCTGAATGAAGAATGCATCATAAAACTCCACTATCAGAATGGTGCAAAATTTGGCATTGGGCATAAAAATTGGGGCGAATCAAAAGGCGAAGATCACTACCACGATGTCTGCGTCTTACTTAATCCGACCACGCTAAAACGATTTAAAGCAGGCAAATTGACTGAACTGCCCTTATCAACCAAGAACAAGCTATATGTGGCAATCACACGTGCTCGGGGTAATGTCTATTTCATTGATGAGCCAAAGATAAATAAAAGAGAAATTTAAAAAACTAGGGGCGAGTGGATTCTTGCCCCTTTAATGTGATTGCACAAGTTTGTAGAATGTAGTTCGTTTCAGACCCAACCGTTTCATGGTTTCAACGGCTGACTGCTCACCAGCACGCCATCTTCGGCACTCGGATTCAAACTCAGCAGGAACATCAGCGCATGGTCTGCCAAACTTAACACCTTTGCTTTTGGCGACAGCGATCCCTTCTTCTTGCCGAGCTTTGATTTTGCGACGCTCTTTTTCAGCGGTATAAGCCAGAAGCTCAAAGACGATATTGGCGATGAGAGCTTTTTCCAAGTCGCTTTTTTCTTTTGTGTTAAGGATAGGCATGTCGAGGATCACAATATCAATCCCCATCTGCTGCAACTCCCACCATTCGGTTTTCATCTGCTCGTAGCTCCGGCCCAGCCGATCAAGCTCTTTGATAACCAAAGCGTCACCTTTCCGTAGCATCTGATTTTTCAGCATTACATAGCCCTGTCTGTCGAAATCCTTGCCAGATGCTTTATCGGTGACAATATCCCGCTCATTGATGCCGTGCTCAGTCAGCGCCTGAATCTGCCTGTCAAGATTCTGGTCGGTTGAGGAAACACGGGCATAACCGATTTCTCTTGCGTTCACCTTTTCACCCCGTTCGTAAAAGTAGACTATTACGGACTGTACGATTTTTGATTATATAGCGTCCGTAAAAGCCTGTTTTGAATTTTCGGATATATCCGCAATGTCAGACACTTTTGCGGATACCTAATCCACGCATCTCACTTCATAACACCCCGCCTGAATTTTTTGAACGGGGTTTCTCCCGTCCTTCTGGCAACACACTTCCACGCCCAACATTTTTCGCAACCGTTCCGGCACATATTCAGCACCCTGCATCTCAAATATGAATCCCAACGCGCCAGAGGCTTGAAGATTGGCTGCAAGGTATAATGATATAGCACAGCGATAACTTTTAATCCAAAACTACTCATGCCTTCGCTCCTCCTCATCCTCAATACTCTGACGGCAGCAGAATAACGCCGTCGATTAGAAACAGCTTAACTTCGTCCAATGGAAAGTCCGTCCACGGAATTTCCTGTGTGATAATCAGCTCCGCGTCGTTGAAGCCCCGTACAACCCCGCTGTATTTCTCAAGATTGACTTCTAGGGCCCACACCTGAAACTCCGGGTCGAGTCGTTCATCGGATTGATGACTCCCGATTATATCAAGAAACCAGAAACAGCTACCTGCGCCGGCAAACGCAATTACTCCGTCCGTCACCACTGGGAAGCCGGGGATTGGTGAAAACCTGTGGTATGCAGTTGTTCCGGTGGCGCCATTAATAATGCTTTGGATTATTGCTCGTGATTTCATTTCAACCCTCCAATATTTTAATTGAATATAGACCGCGCCTGTAATCTACGAATGAGAGAAGCCAACGGAGGGTATGGCTGCGGCGGGGGTTCCGTTCTCCGTGGGTGTAGCCGCAGGCGTAACCCAAAGGAGTAAGGAACTCCGCGCGAGCCAGTACCCGGAGGTTGGCGCATATCATTTGGTAAGGAAGCTTGTAATAATCGTACTTTGGATAATATCTCAAAGTCCATTGAAATATGATTTCAACAGTATCCATTACAAGCGCCGGTCATCAGGTTTCGTCTTCTGCAATCTGCATATTGTTTGGAAGCATCTCAGGATCCCGTTGGAGTGCGGGCCTTCCGGAGTCGTATCCAGGATACCCAGAAAAATCCGGTATCGGTAGGAAGAAAGTCAGGGAAAATGCTGACTTTCAGTAACATTTCCTCTTGACAACGCCGGAACTCTCTGGTCAACCCTGCCCAGAAGACGTGCCCGGCCGCCCCGCGGGCTCTGCCTGCCGTCCCCTTTCCCTGAGCTATTTGATACTTTGGGTGCTGCCTCAAAGTGGTTATAAAACCTATCCATTGCAAAAGAAGTTACGCGGATAAGTCCGCTTTAATATTTGATATAATGTCAAACTGATTCTTGTCGCTGTACGCCGTAATAACGTAGTTAATATAGTCTTTCTCAATCATCCGGTAGTAGCTGATGAGACCGTTTAAGACCTGCACATCATGCAAGTCCCAACCCCCGCCGGCTTTCTTTGCGCGGACGTACCCGTCAAGCATCGCCTTAAAATGTTTCTTTTTCTTGTGTCCGATGGTGATTTGATTATCCTTATTCAGCATGACGCCCAGATTCCAGTTCCGACCTGCACTGGAACCATAGCGGGTCTTCTCCGGTTTGATAGAGAAAGGTGCGCTAAATCCCCTGAGAGAATCGGATATGAATGCCTGCACCTTATCCTTGTCGAAGTCCCGCCGGCATGAAATCAATAGATCATCTGCATAGCGGGTGTAGACAAACCGGTTCTTTTCAAAGTCCCGGAGTGCGTTGCTGAACTTATGGTCGAGGGGAATCATCATGACGTTGGTGAGAAACGGCGATATTGGCGTCCCCTGGGGCAACCCGCCGTTCAGGAAGCAGAGGTCTAAAGCTTTGGATAATTCTTCTTCTCCACCCGACGCCTTTACAATCTCGCTGAAGGGGAAGAGCTGCGACAGCATTAGCAACACAAAATCATGGGTCGTACTGCCGAAGAAATTGGAGAAATCCAGTTTTACAAACCACTTGCTTTCGTTCTGTTGATGGCGTTTGACGGCATCCACGGTGCACCGACCCCGGATATATGCGAAGGCCGATGTATGGTACAGCGCAAACATATCCCTTTCCATCAACGCTTTGAGCTGCCGCAATGTATTCATCAGCTCTGGCTCTGGTGCGTCAATCCGCCTCAACCCACCGCTGCTCTTCGGAATATGAAACGTCTTGTATAGCGAAGCCCTGTCCCTTGCAGACAGAGCTTCGTGTGTTTGATTGAATGAGCGCAGCAGGTCTATCATGTATCCGATGTCGGTATTCTCCAATAATAGCGGGTTTACCCTCTTGGCAAAGTACGTCCGGGTGTTCGTCGTGTTTGCAAACACATATTTGCTTAAATCCTGCACGCCTGCCATCATTTCTTCAAATGTAATCTGGTGGTATGTCGGCGATTGCTTAATCGTGATATATGGCATAGCCAAGCTCCTTTCATGGTTATGTCTGTAATCTTCGCAGCACGGCAGCCGGGCCGGCGCCTGGGCACTATAGTGCCGATGAGTCTTCAGCACGCAGTTCGGACTGGAGTCACAGGTCGATTTTCCTGATGAATTCGTAGTTGTTTCAACCGAAACCAGATTTCAGCAGTAAAGTTTTTCACCAGCAGCTCATCAAAACCTGCACCTCCAGCTCCTCAAGGAAGGCATCCGCTGCCTCCTTTTCCCGTACCAGATATTACTTCGGGTTCAACCTCGAAGCACTTATGGTTATAAGTTACACATTACAGACATTAGAACGCATCCAGCACGAAACCGGACACATCCATTTGAATAAATTTTCTCAATCCTTCGCCCTTTGCGAAGTTGATAAAGTTCATTACGCCCAGGGCACAAATCATCCGTACTGTCGGAGCGACTGATAACGTCACGTTGCAGGCGGAAATCGGCGTCTCTGCCATTGCTTCATCGTGGGTAAAGTCCATCGAGCGGAGGAAGTCCCCAACCATCTTCAAATCCGCCCAATCCGCCGCAAAGTGCTGGGCATCTGTCAGCCTTGTGCGAAAATCGAACATCGCTTTGATATGGGGGTTATCCTTGTTTGCTGTGGCAATCTCCCGCCGCAGTTCGATGTTGTCCACGCACAGAAAGACATAGCCGGAGAGCCGTTGCTTCACATAACCATCAGTCTGGAATTTCAAGCCGTCCATGATCTCCGGGTTAATCTCGGATAGTAACCCAGCCAGCGCTACCACCTTCGGTTTATCAATGTCCTTATGCTTGAACATCTGGTTCGCCAGGTTATGCGGCTCAACCTTGTCAAAATCATACAAGGCGATATTGATAAGCCCGAACCTTACCAACAGCTCGGCCATCGTGGAGCCGACCGAGCCGCATCCGATTATATGAAGCCGTTCCCGGCATGATTCAGGTTTAAAGAAATCATATGATTTCGTCAAGTTCAATACATCCATTTCGTTCCTCCTCATAATTCATATGGGTCGTGATAATGCAGGCCGTGGCCGTAGGAAGAATAGTAGGGGCGGTCCCACAGCGAGTGTTGTGGTTCTCCTATTTCTTCTTGCTCCTTGTTTTTTTGAGGTTTTACCCTGTAGGATGCCGGTTTCTTTTTCTGAACTTTTTCTTCGGCATCAGCCAGGAATGCATCCATCGTATCGTCCCAAATCGTTTTCACAATGATGTCACCGTCTTCGTACAGGATGTTGTTTTCCATATCGTAAATCAGGGTATGGGTTTTCAACGCCTTGTTCCAAACCATAAATATGTAGAACATATCGGCGTCAAGCTGCTCAAGGATTTTCTCACGGTGCCCGGTATCAACAGCGGAAGGGGTAACGCCCATGTTAACGTGGGAATGCCCCTGCATACGGATTCCGTTAAATGTTTCATCATTGAATTCGTACAACCACCCAGTATACTTATCCTGGTCGGTATTGACAGTGCTGCCCGTGACCTCCTGCGGGTAAATAAAGATGTCTTCAATGACGAATTCATTTGGTGCCTGCCTGACCGCTAACCCATGCCACGCGACTTCGTCCGAAAACTTAGTGACTAAGGCGACTGTTTTGCTGTATGCCAACGGAGTCAGCCAGAGAGTGGCCGTAGCTTCCTGATATACGAAAGCCTTTGAGTATCGGATTTCACCGTCAGACATTTTCAGGCCATCCAGAAGCGCCGTAAATTCCGCCTGCGCTTTCGTTTTTAGTTCATCGGTTATTCTGATTGGTTTTGGCATGTAAGCGCCTCCTCTAATTTTTTTATCGCCTCACGCGGCGTCATCAGGTTTCCGTTCGCATCCTCAACACACTTGATTGTGGTGCGCGGTAGGGTGTGGGCAAAGTTCCTCATCACAGACGAATCATGGAAGTTTAGGTTCCGGGCCGAAACCGCCGCTTGGTCGATTGCCCCGACATAATCCTTGTTGTACATATACTCTGCAAACCTTCTGGCGTAATTCCCGATACAACCGAATCGCTGTATGTGCGGGTTTGGCAGATACGTTTGACTCTCCGGCGGAAAAGAGTAATCCTGAAGCGGCGTGATGCTGTTTCGCATGTTAGCCACATATGCGGCGCACAGGCGGAGCTTGTAGTTCCCGCCGAAGATGGCGCGGTAAAGCAGTTCCATCTGTTCGATGGTCACGTTGTCGCCGATTTGGGTGTAGAGGTAGCTTGTATGTTTACTGACGTAAGTATCGAAGGCGTCTTCGTCGAAAATGTCAGCGTACCCGTGGACAACGAATTCAAGCTCCGTGCCCCGAACTCTCATGATGCTGAGCTGCTTGTTGCACATGAAATATTCCATCAGCTCCGATTCGCCGTCGGCCTCGCTGTTTATACGGCTTTCTAATCCTGCTAAAAGAATCTGCTGCTCCTGAATGGCATTGAGCGTGCTGCGGATGCTGTTCAGGTACGACTGGTACTCACGCTGATATGCTTCGATGACCTTTGTTACCTCACGCAGTCTTTCCTGTTCAAACACCGTCTCAAAGCCCTTTAGCCGGCTTCTGATCATCTCGCCACGCATGTCGAGCCTCTGGGCGAACTGCTCAATCATCCGTTCATACTCATAGTGTGATTTGCCGCCGAAGCATTTGAGCAATTCAGTTTCCTCTTCTGATAGCGGGTTGTTGGCGAATAGCTTCGGCAGATACTTGGGAATCATCATTTGAAGCGCGTGGAGCTGGCGCGTGTCTAAGTTATCGAGAAAGATAATTGTGCTGTTGCCATCGGTGTAAAAGAGTCCATCCAGTTTGCGAATGTAAAATACCCGCAGGTCTTCTTGGGGCGCGTATGCACCAAGATACCGTCTACCTTCCCCTATACTAGACCGTACATTATCCAGCAGCCGGCTGCCATCCCTTTTATCCAACGGGTACACGATGTATATGGAATAGCTGTGACCCCTACCAACCTGGCGGATGCGCTCGGTAATCATATCCGCGGTAATCGCATGACCGCCAAGCGGGACGTGTGCGAGGAGCAGCGATTCATTGGCGGGAAGCCTCTTGCAAAGTAATGCCCGCAATGTCGCTGTGAATGTACGGTCGCAGCCGTAATCAGAAGTGGTGATGTTGTCGAACAGCCTGTCCGCGATGTCGTTTGTTAATGTTATTTGGTTTATCTCTTTTGCGAACATAGAAAGTAGAGCCTCCCTTCTTGATAAAATTACCCGGCGGACATCTTGCTGCCTGCCGGGTTAAGCCGCTTCATTATGCGTTATCCGCTTTGACAACACTGAGCAGAAAGCATTTTTCCGTGATGCCGTGCTCCTTGAAAGTCTTGTCCAGATCACCGGGGGCTAAAGATGAGCCGTCGAGGTTCATTGTGCCGCGACTGTAGTCGATTTCAGCATTCTCCAGCGCCTGCCGGAGTGTAGTGTTCTCATCGAGAATTGAGGTGCTGCGTTTTACATTGTTACCAATCGTTACTTTGACCATCAGATATTTCGCTCCTTATCATGTTAATTTGTGCATACAATAACCGGCGACCGAAATATCCGGCGCCGGCTATGTCTTCGTATTTGCACGGTTAGACTACGACCTTGATGCTGTCAATGACGTTTTGGTGTTCGGCCCGGATTTCCTCCAGAACCTTGTCGATACCGGACTCAACCCGGTTCAGGTTGACGAGCGCCGCGCTGACCTTTTCCGCGACGTACTCCTGGGCGTCCTCCACGTCAGTCGGAATCTTCATGGTGACGGTCGCCAGCTTCTTGTCATCGTTGGAGACGCCGCCGAAGCTTACGCCGAAATCATTGATGCTGTTACCGCCGGTGCCGACGGCGAACAGCTCCTCTTTCGTTTCCTCATCCGTGATTTTGAGAGCTTTGGGGCGGTGTTTCTTGACCAGTTCCAGATCCGCCATCGAAATCTTCGATGTGACCACGAAGCACCCGCCTGCGATTGTGATGTTTGCCATGTTTTTCTCCTCCAAAAATATATTTGTATGAAAGCATACATGAAGAGAATATATGCTTAATCCTGTTAATCATGCGATTATTGCCTATCTCGACATTTCTTCTTCGATAATCGGTTCCGATACATAGCAGGACAGTTCAGCCGCTACCCTAACCGCTTCTTTTGGCGTGTGCCCAAGATATAAGGCTGCCGTTGCGAAATCATCGCCTGCTCCAATAGCACAATAATTATCAATTTCGAAAACGAAACTGCCTTGAACCATAAAGCATTTTCCGTTGAACGCCAGGATATATGAATTTTCTACATCCTTGCCATCACAATAACCCTCCTTCCATTTGGAAAACTCAACAATGAAATCCAATACTGCTTTTTCAGATGCTTTTTTCGGTGTATGCGTTTTCATATAATAACACATCAGACTGCTTTCCTGGGCTTTTCCAACGGAGCCGATGATGATACCATTTATCTTAGCCAGCTTTGAGAACTTGCAGTCTGTACGCTTCGACCAGCCTCTGGTCAATATGGAGTCAGCAGCCAACTGAATCTTGTTTTTATACACCCTTGCACATACAACACTCATATGTTTTCCTTCTTTCTTTTAAATTGAAATAAAGAATGGGACTTCCACTCCCTGGGGAAGCCCTTGTGTGCGGTCGCAGTTATGTAAATACATTCCTCATCGGCTTTACAATCAAGGAGTTAAGGCCACCCAAGATACCTCCAACACATCCACCGACAAGAGCACCCGGAATACCCAAGATGCAGCCGCCTGTTACTACACCTTTCTCAACACCATCGCCCATACATACAAGGAGGGCGCTGAGAAAGCTCTCTTTCACAGCCTCAGAATAATCCATATCATTATCGTTGGAACCCCAATTATCTGAAAAATCGTTGAGATTGTCGGCAATGACAAGCCGTTTCCCTGATGGTACGGCCATCAGGATATGGAACAGCAGTTTTGGTAGGTTGTACGGATTCTGTTGCGTACCGTCGTCTTCCGTATACCCCGCGCAATAGCAGACCGGGGCTACTGCTACACCGGTGGCGTCCAATATCTTTTGCCTAACGGAATCGGATTTTTCTTTCAGGAACTCCTTCAGAACAGAATCAGGCGCATTGTTTTCATAATCCCAATGCCGCCCTTTCATTGCAACGTCGGACTGGTTGAGTGCGATGATGATTCTATGAGTGTTGCCTTCGCCCAGGCAGGGGATGAGCGTGTTGTTGATGACACTGTAAGACACCGCCATATCCTTGCTTGACGCATCCAGTACGACCAATACAATGTCTATAAGCAGGTTGCCGTCTTCACCTGTCTCCAAGAGTTTGCGGACGATTTGTTCCGTATGATTCCTGTCGGATTCCTCACCGCCACCGAGACCAGGGGTATCCCAGATAATCAGGTTCCCGAGTTCGTACTTCGCAATCTCTGTTGTTTCGGGATTGACGCCCATGCCAACAGCCGCCATGTTCATATTAAACAAGGCGTTGATGGTTGAGCTTTTACCGGAACCGGTGGCACCTACAAGCATCAGGTTTACCTTTTGGGTACTGTCTTTCAGTAGGGATGAGAGCCGCCTGTTTTTTTCAGATTCCGGTAAATCCGACTCCATGATTTCATCATGCAAGGTATCAAAAATGCTTTTCTTCGTAGTAGTTTCTGGGCTCATTATTACTTCCTCCTTAACATATCGGGGTTATAAATCTTCCTAAAATCATTATACTAACAATGTTGGACAGATGGTTGTCCGACTAAAAGTGCAAAATCCCCTCAACCACCCTATCAGCGCAGGATATTATTGGTTTCGTCCTTGCCTATAACTGAAAAAAGGACTTCCCGATGGAAGCCCTTGCTGGTTGCCGGTTTCTACGCAGTGCCACCAACGGGTTCTTGCTGAAGTTTGCTGAGATAACTGATAAATTTAATCACGGCTTTTGCTGCCACAATTAGAGATGAAATTGCTGATAATACAAGCTCGACAATTTTTAATTTGGCCATTGCACCTGCCCTCCTCCCCAGTTTACTAGCGTTGCAAAGCCTACGTTAGGCTCGCGCTTTCATACGCTGATAATAGAATATATATTTGATATGGTGAAGAATGCGGGAGCAACAGAGCGTTACGTTGATTATGCAGATGCAATTTTCTCAAGAATTTCTCTGGCTTTTAAGACTCCCTGACTAGCCGCATCTTCAAGCCCTTCTACCACAAGTTCAAGGTTTTGTTCAAGGCTTTCATCAAGATAATAATGAAGAGCCAGATTATATTGCGCGTTGAGATTTCCTTGTTTTGCTGCGCTAATGTAGTATTCTAATGCGGGTTCAAGGTCTTTTGGATTGCCTTCCTCATAGCTGCCATAGTGATGAAAGCCTAGAAAATATTGAGCATCGGCGTTTCCCTGTTTTGCAGATTTTTCAAACCACTCTTTTGCACGCATATGGTCCTTTTCAACGCAAGCGCCATAAGCATAGCAACAGCCTAACTCAAATTGTGCAACGGCATATCCCTGTTCAGCCTTATCAAGAATACCCTTCAAATCAAAATCTTTTATATTTTTCATTTCTATTTCAATCCTTTCCCCTGTTTTCCTTATCACAATTCATGTCCGATTCAATAAAATCAGATTGCAGTTTTAATTTTGAATCCATTATCTAATCCCTTTCCCTGGTAACACTGGGCCCTATAAAATGTTCTTTCAAGTAAGCCTTCGCCATGTTTTTGACCCTTTGTTTATGGGCGCTTGTAAAAGCGATAATCACATCTAAACTTGTTTTTCCATGTAAAGCGCTATAGTATCTTGTTATCTCTGTGACCGAAGCAATCATTAACAACTTGGCTATTTGTTTCTGCGAGTGAACGTCATCATAGGAAATATCATATAAAATGACTTTGCCGGGGAATTGGGTGTCAAACTGAAGGTGGCTGAAAAACCGCAGAGGATCATCACGGTAGATCCAAATTTTGTTGGCTTTGGAGGAAATCTCAAAGTAGTATTTTGCGTTTTTATCTATCATATTTATCCTCGGCCCGTCAATCAGAAAAATAGCATTCTTATATAATTCACAGATACCGTAAAGATCCATAAAAGTCATATTTATTCACCCCTGCTTCATCGTTTTTGCCCTATATCATCTCATATTTATCGAAAAATGCCGGAGGAGAAATCAATCTCCCCCTCGCAGCTTTACTAACGTACACGCTTGAACGCTATTCCTTCGTAAACTCTTATTGCATTACCCCGAACCAAACGGGTGTGCTCCAGCCAGTTAGAGCGGTCAGCCTCACGTTGACCGTCCGCATTCTGCTCGGCAAGCAACTTGTTAAGGCGCTCCAAGGCAAGCTTTTTGTTCATGTGCTGGCTACGCTCATCTGTCGAAACCGCACTAATATTCAGCGGGAGATATGTAGCACGAACACCAGTCTCAACCTTATTCACGTTCTGCCCACCTTTGCCGCCGCTCCTGAATGTCTCGAAACGGATTAAATCGCCATCCATAACAGTATCATCATGATTTTTGATAGGGCTTACATCAATAAACCAGTTCTTTCGTTTGTGATTGGGCCTAAACGGGCTTTGACAGACCCATTTCACGCTACCGTCGAGAAAACTCAAATCATGATTGCTTTCTATGATGATGCTCCTGTAACAACAATCCTCCTGGTAGCCCTGCGTTATCTGCTTAATAACGGAACCGTCAAACTCATCGCAGAGAGCTTGGGCGAACTTACCCACCGCCAATTCACATTCAACGGGACCTTGTCCCGAGCTTATCTGTATCTCCATTTTTAATCTCCATCCGCTTTAAAAGCTAATGCTCCCTTGCTTCCATCTCAGATAATTCCATTAACTTATGATAACCGGGTCTTAATTTTTCGTCAGCATAACCAACGATAAATGGATCCATCGCTTCATCTCGGATTTCATATATCTTATCTTCTTCTGGGCTACCTTTTTTAATACCATCAAAGATTGTCTCTTCAAGATAAACTTTTAATTCTTCAACAGAGAGTTCGGTAATGGCTTTCCGGATCTCTTCACCTCGTACCATTTCATCACCTTCCTTCAAAATACTAATCTCCACCCGCTTTGTAGTTGTAAAGCGGCTTTATCGTTTTTACAATATCCGCAGTCTCCCCGATATTTGCGACGATTTCGCCCATCGGCTTGTAGGCGAAGGGCGCCTCATCAAGCGTACTGCGGTTCACCGTGGAAGAATGAATTCCCTTCATCGCTTTCTCGAATTGGGAGAGTGTGAAACTCTCTTTCGCGGCGGAACGGCTCATAAGACGACCGGCGCCGTGCGGAGCGGAATAGTTCCAATCAGCGTTGCCCTTGCCGGTGCACAGCAGGCTGCCGTCGCGCATGTTTATGGGAATCAGCACGCGTTCACCATCCTGGGCTGATATAGCGCCCTTCCGTAGAATCATGGAATCCATGTCAATATAGTTATGGATAGTCGTGAACTGTTCTGTAGTTTTTAGCTTCGCCCGTTTTTCAATCTCCCGGACAATGGCTTTGCGGTTCAGGTCAGCGTACTGCTGTACGATAGCCATGTCGTGCAGGTAGTCGTCGAACAGCGGCCCCTCAAGATACGCGAGTACCCGGTCGGCGCCCTTACCTTTGCGATTCAAGTTATCGGCGGCAGCGTTCTGGTAGTAATCGCAAACCTGCTTACCGAGGTTTCTGCTCCCCGAATGGACGACCAGGTATAGCTGCCCATTATTGTCTTTACCAAGTTCGATGAAATGATTTCCGCCGCCAAGCGTTCCGATGGAAAGCGCCGCGCGGTTTAAATCCACATGTTTTGCACAGCGCAGGGCAGTCAAGTCAATCTCGTCGCCCAAGTGGTGCGGTTCCTTGCGTATATTGAACCCTGACGGAATATACTGGTGGATTGCTTTGTCAAGCTGATTTAGTTCTACCCGTTTGTCCTTTATCAAAACAGTCTCCATACCGCAACCGATGTCCACCCCCACAAGGTTCGGGACGATTTTATCTGTGATTGTCATGGTCGTGCCGATAGTACAGCCCATACCAGCGTGAACGTCAGGCATAATACGAATTTTACTGCCCTTAATAAACTCTTGGTTCAGTAAGTGCTCGATTTGCGTAATAGCCGATGGCTCGGCGGTGTCGGTGAAAACTTTCGCTTTATTATATTTGCCTTTTAATTCAATCATGGTGATTCCTTTCTGCTTTATATGTAATAATCCTGTCGCCATCCACAAACCAGAATAAGTCCTTATACATGATTGCCTCAAACAACCTTCTCTGTATCTCCTAACCTCATATCAATGACCTTTTTTACGGCATCACTTTGCGTTTTCTCCTGTAAGACAGATAATCGTTGCTTTCCGATTCGGCGGTCTGCGGCTTTCAGTATGTCGGTCAACCCCCAAAGATCCTTATCAAAGACATGAACGAACAACTTATCCACAGGAGTTTCTATATACTCATGTATTATACTGCTAATACCCTCAATATCGCTATAGTAGACTGGGCGCCCATCTTCATAATTCGGATCAGGAATTTTTAATTCTAAAAAATCTTTAATGAAATCGAAGATAATTTCATCGTTCAAAGTTATCCAAATTCTTGGCTGATCCATACCTAAACATTTTGAATTATGATAGACGGTGCAATAGATTTTCATTTCAAGGCCAGTGGCAAAGAAAGATTCGATTCTTTTTTTTAGCTTGCTAAATCTTAGCATATCATACACCTTCCTTTACGTTTGTTCTGATATATTTGGTAATTGTTTATTTTGCATGATGGGAAAGATGGCTTGGTTTAATGAATTATCCTCTCAATTTTCATCACAGTGTCTTAAATAATATTAAAAACGATAAGTCGTTATATTATAATATAGAATATATCATCCGAGAAACGTATGATACAACAAAATCGTAGATTAATTCAACCAATTAACGAGAAAATCCTCCTGCTTGATATGGATGTTTAGGCGTGGATCGCCTTGTACCCATATTCTATCAAACAAGGAGGACGAATGGGTGTCTGGATAAAAAAGAAAAAGCTGATAAATTACTCATGGGCGATAGTTTTGGTGAACTTGAATTTATTAGCAAAGAAAAACAAAAGCGTCCGTCCTGCTGGACGGGCGCCGATTAGATTTATAACAAACAAAAGCATTCTTCAAATTCATTACTTCTTATTCTTTTTACCCCATTCGCTCGCAACATCCCATTGTTTGATCGTATTGTGCGTAATTTACCCTGCATCTATGTTCATCAAACATGGCGAAAGATAGTTTTCTGGCGAAAAACATCAAGCATATCCTATGCAATTAACACCAATAACTCCACGTCTCAAAACTGTAATGCTAACTCTTTGCGGCTCTATCAGTTTTGGCACTATTTTGCGCGGCTCGATTCTTTTAATGGTAATCTGTTTAGGGACAACTTTTTTGGCCTCAACAACTTTGATTCCTAACTTCTTTAGCACATCCAAAGGTAGTGTATAATCTTGCCCAACTAATCCAAAAAAGGTGCAACCGCTATCAACGCAGTACGATAAAACACACGAATATACCCCTTTGTAGACAAAGACACCGATTACAGAACCAACAAAGCTTCCAATCATATAACCGATTACTGCGGTTGCAGGTGTAAACATTGTGCTTAGCGCAGCCGCGCTTGCATAGCCCATACCAAGCGCACAAGCTGTAACAATTAAATCTTGAGCGCAACGCTCTGAAAACTCGAATTTGTTCATTTTGTCGAAGGCCATCAGACAGGCATTTTGTATAGTATTCATTGTCAGGGCGACTACAGCTCCAATAACAGTTGGATTAGCAGCTTTTAATGTACTTCCAAGCAGACCAGACCTACAGGAAATCGTTAAAGCTGCGGCGACCGTTCCACGAATATATCCATCCGCACTACCTTTTACTGCTGCAAAGCCTATGCGTTTAAAATCATCGGCATCAATTTCACCATCTTGAATCAGCTTGTAGATTATTCCGCATATTTCAGGAGCAACTTTCAGAACAAGGCTGACAAGAGCAGCGGAAAGACCTGCTTTGAAAGCCTGCTCCATAATATAGTTGATATCTATTAGATCCTCAGTAGATATCCCAAAATCGGCAGGATCAAACCCACCCTCTTTGATGAGCCGAGCTAGTTCTTTCGACTCTTCTTCGGTAAGCGGTATTGATTCAACACCATCACCCTTAACTCTATCAGTGAGGTTATCGAGAGCCTCTTGGTATTTCTTCGCTAATTCTGGTCGAGTGATTGATTCTTTTGAAATTTGTTTTTCCAGAAAATCTTTTGCTTTTTCCATCTGCTCAATAGGAATCAGCCTAATTTGTCCAGAGTAATATGGGTCATGGGGGGACAAGTCTGTTCCGTGCTTCTTGTTGTAGATTTCAGCAATTTGCTCAGGAGTCAAATCAGAATCTGGGTGGTTGCTTTTATAATGCTCATATATTGAGATGGATTGCGCTTTTGCACTATCTCCGCCAGTCTTATAATATTTTATTTGAATTTTCTCGCCATCAGGTAGGAATATATCGGCTATACCATTATCATCAGGAGCATTAATTCTAACAGATTTACCTTCCAAAGCAGAATTGATGTTATACGTTCCTTCATGCCATTCCTCGGCAGCGAAACCTTTAAGGAAATCATTCTTTATGTTTCCCTTCTTATCCTTTAGGGCTATAATTTCTTCGCGCAATTTCTCAATTTCATTTTCGATATTTGATACATAAACATCCCCATGAACGGCGCCAACATTAGCGCCGTTCACTCGGACAAAATTATCATATCCTTCTTTGAACGAAGACATTGTTTATTCCTCCATAAACTTATTAAATCCACCCTCCAAGGCGAATTCTTTAACAAGAAGAGGAAATTGAACTTTTTTAAAGCGGTTTAAGTAAATAGCTGCTGCTACCGGGGCACCTACTAATGCAACAGGTAATAGCTTGATGCCAGCTAGAAGCCCAGCGAGTTTGGCAATACCACCAGCGGCACCTGCAATTCCGACTCCGGCCCCAGCAGCTCCAGCCATATTTTTGAGAGATGCCTTTGCCTCTTCAGCGTGTTGTTGGGCATATTCATGAAATTCTTTAATATCAAGAGGATTCAATAGACCAACATCAAGTATAGCCCGACCGCCTGACCAACCGTATTTCATAGAGAATTTGTTAAAATGCCACTTCATACCATACTTAATGTTTTCCCCAGCTTTTCCTAATAAAACAACTTTTTGAGAATTGGAAGTGGTGGCTTTGTTATCTCTCCAATGCTTTTCATCCCATTCGACAACCTCATATTTTTCATTGTATCGCTCTGATATAAGAGTAGCCAATAAACTGGACATTCCTTCTAGTTTTTCAGGGTATACAATAACAACGATATTTTCCTCAATATGTTCGTTCATACTAGTCATTCTCCTTTTTATATAATTCCGCAATTTTTCTTGCAGTATCGCCCATCTCTTGTACAAATTCCTCCGGTGCAACCACTTTCACCCAAGTCCCCTGACTAAGCAGAAACATCTTTATACCATCGCCGTAAACTTCCGCTTCTAATAGATATTTCCCGCGTTTACGTTCTATGATTTTTGCCGTGGGCAGCTTATCCAATATCGCCTGCACCGATGGACCGGTATACCAAAACCTGACCCGCCGAAGCTTTCCAAAAAACATAAACTGGCTGCGGTTACGAAGCTCTCCTTCATCAAATCCCGGCACCTGTTCAGTATCAAACCGTTTGCGATGCTCCACGATGCTTGTAATCCGGTCTAAACGGAAATACCGCGGCTCATCATATTGGTTGGGGTAATATGCAATCAGATAAAAATAATACTCGGAAAACATCAGGGAAACAGGCTGTATCCGTCTATCTACAAGGGTTCTGTCAACCCTGTAATACTTGATGGTAATTTCCTTTTTATCGGTAATCGCGTTTATAATCTGCCATAAGTTTTCCATGACATTGCCACAGTCATGTTTGATTTCGCTATAATGGTACAGTTCTTTGCGAATAATCTCATCAAGCCTCTTTCGGTCGCCAAGCGACACAAAGCGTTTCAACTTGCCGATAATCAGTGAAGCATCCTCCTCCGAGAATGCACGTGTACCGATTATTACTTTTGCAATCGCGAACAATTCCTTGTCGGATAGAAATTCGTCGAAGTGAAGCCGATACGCTTTGCTTGCATGGGAAAATACGAGCTCCGTATGACCGACAAGCTCACGATTTTCCGAAAGAAAATCTTTTATTTCATTTATGCTCCGCGTAATGCTCTTAGTCGAAATACCATAATCGGCTGCGAGCTTTGAGGGGGATATATCCTCACCGCGTATACCACGAAAGAAGATTTCAAGGGTTCTGTTTTTCTTATCTGACAACATAGTTTTCTCCTATAGACATTATCGCTGTTTACAGTCTATCAAAGGGATAGGACACATGGTTGTCTTAGCAAAAGAGCAGTTTTAATGATAATCTGGTAAATGAATAAAACGCGTATATGAATAAACTAACACATATTTCAATATGTAGCAAGCATATTGTCTTGCAAAATTAGTCTATACAGCAATCGTCATGCACTTCATACTAAATTCAAGGTGAGGTGTAAAAAATGTTCAAAATTCAAAAAGGATATGATTCTGAAAGTAAAACCTTCCGGTTGCCCATAAAAACAATAGAGCGTTTGGAAGATTTGGCGACACGTAATAAATTGTCCCTGAATCAGCTTGTTATCCAGTGTCTACACTATGCGCTGGATAATTTAGAAGATGAAGCTAAGCAAAAGGAAAAATCCCATAGCATTATTACATAGAGCGCAAAGCGATAGATTCGCTCTCTGCAACAAGGATTTACTTACGATATCACTAAAAGCTTTGTTAGATAGGCTTAGGTGGGTATTGGTTGTGATGGAATAATTGTATATTCCATTATACGCAATACAATAATATTAGTCAACGCGCAATACTAAAACATTATGTGTGATGGTAGTATCGTGTAGGGTAGGTGATGCGCATGACTAAAACTGAGCAAAAGGCGATGTCAAACAGAATCAAAGAACGGCGTAAATTCTTGAATTATACGCAGGAGCAATTTGCAGAGATAATTGGAATCTCGGCAAGCTCATATACCCGGATAGAAAATGCATTCCAAAATCCCTCGTTAGATACACTAATCAAAATATCATTAAATCTCAAAATACCACTTGACTACATCGTATTTGGAGAACCCAGCGGGCACATGGTGGCGGTTTCAGATATAGATAAACTTGCTGCATTAATTGATTTTTCTGATAAGGATAAGCTCAAGCACGCTTCTGATGTGCTGGGCAAGATTGTAAAAATCAAAGAGAATTTATAATAACAATCGAGTAGGGGCTAACCGCAACGGGCTTCGCGCCTCTCACACCACCGTACGTACCGTTCGGTATACGGCGGTTCAATTTGCAGCAGCTATACTGCTAAGTGGATTTTTGCATAGAGGTTTGACAGCGATGTCAGACCTCTTTGTTCTA
>Ga0099364_10001354_pt1 | contig 40621 bp, 36 predicted proteins | sample TergutTh196P3_FD_73070 | JGI IMG/M metagenome (GOLD analysis project Ga0099364, IMG submission 73070) | Microcerotermes parvus P3 segment gut microbial communities from Pointe-Noire, Republic of the Congo - Th196 P3 | ecosystem: Host-associated > Arthropoda: Insects > Digestive system > Gut ...
TTAAAAAATATTCGATAACTGAACTTTTGAAAGAATTATCAAAAATAAAAATGATTTCGGTACCAGAAATTGATAACTTCACCTCTGAATTTTCAAAAAAACAAAAAGAGATTTTTGCAAAATTTAACATCAAGTTTTCGACATAGTTATAACTGGGAGGTTCAATTTAGGGTTTATCAATCTCCACGGGACATTCGCTCGGTAGAAAAAATCAGCAACAATGCCTTTGCATACCGTCAAATATGCAACGCGTATAGCGCCTCAAATTTTTTTTAACCAAAAAAACAGACAATTTTTTTATTTTTCGTATAAAATGCTTTACTTTGCCGTTTAATTTTAATAAATAAAAATACCAAAATGAAACGATTGATTTTTATAATCATTGCGGGTTGTATCCTGCAATCGTGTGTACACAAAGGGTACACAATCAAAGGCGAATTGGTTGGCGCCGATGGGCTGAAAATAACGCTAATGAGGGTAAACGCCGATTCAGAGCCTGTTGAAATAAACAGTAGCATTGTAAAAAGAGGTAAATTCAAAATGAAAGGACATGTTGATTTTCCTGAATTTTGTGTATTGCAGGTGGGCAATAACAGTCCGTTGCAGTTTTTTGTGGAAAACACTGTGATTGAAATAATCATAGACCCCGAAAACATACACGAATCAATAGTCACAGGCTCAAAAGAAACCGACATGCTTAATGAATACATTGCAAAAACGGCTTATTTTGAGGAAAAAGTCATGGAATTGAGCAATGAATTTATGATGTTGAGGACTTCCAGCGAAGAAGACGAAGAGTGGGAAAATGAATACATGGCAAAAATGGAAGAGTTACAGCAACAACTTTTGGAATATGTAAAACAGTTTGCTGCGGAAAATCCCAACTCAATATTCATGGCAATATTGCTGAACAACCTGTTATCAGTACTCGAAGACGATGAATTGGATTTAATCTTAAACGGATATGACGAGTTGCACAGCCAATCGCCTTGGGTGCAAAGAATTAAAGAACAAGTAGAAGGAAGCCGCCGTCTCGCTATCGGACAGCCATTCATTGACTTGCGAATGCCCGACCCCGATGGAAATGAAATTGCCCTCTCTGACATTGCAGGCAAAGGAAAATACGTACTGATTGATTTCTGGGCGGCATGGTGCGAACCGTGTAGAGTAGCAAATCCGCATTTGGTAGAACTGTATGATAAATACAAAGACAAGGATTTTGAAATAGTAGGCGTGTCGTTTGACATGGATAAAAACAACTGGGTGCAAGCAATCAAAGACGATGAATTGACGTGGACGCAAATGTCTGATTTGGCTTATTGGCAAAGCGAAGGAGCAAAATTATACTCGGTAAACCTAATTCCGCACATGGTATTGCTCGACAAAGAAGGAAAGATCCTTGCTCGCGGAATCCGAATGCCTGAATTGGAAGAATTATTAACGGAATTGTTGGATTAGTTTCAGGTTTAAAATTCAAAATTTAAAATTCAAAATGTTAATAAAGACTTTCGGTAGCGCGGTTTACGGGATTAAGGCGACTACCATTACCATGGAGGTGAGCGCTACGCAGGGTATCAACTTCTTTTTGGTTGGGTTGCCCGACAGCGCCGTTAAGGAAAGCCAGCAACGTATAGAATCGGCGTTGCATACCTACGGTTTTCGTATGCCGGGCAAGAAGGTCGTAATTAATATGGCTCCCGCCGACATTCGCAAAGAAGGCTCTGCCTACGATTTGCCGCTGGCTATCGGAATATTGGCGGCGTCGAAGCAGATGAAAAGCGACGGGCTTGAACGGTGCATCATAATGGGCGAATTGTCGCTTGACGGCGCTATACAGCCAATTAAAGGCGCGCTGCCAATAGCGTTGCAGGCAAAAAACGAAGGTTTTACAACATGTATTTTTCCCAAACAGAATGCCCGCGAAGCAGCCGTAGTGGACGGAATAGACGTGTACGGGGCAAACAATATTAAGGAAGTAATTGATTTTTTTGAAGGACAGGAAGGGCTGGAAAAAATTTCGATTGACCTTGATGCAGAATTTCTCCACTGTCACGATTATGAAGCCGATTTTGTTGATGTTAAGGGACAGGAAAACGTAAAACGCGCTATGGAGATAGCGGCGGCAGGCGGACATAACATTATTCTGATAGGTCCTCCGGGCGCGGGTAAAACCATGCTTTCAAAGCGATTGCCCGGTATTTTGCCACCGCTGACGCTCGAAGAAGCATTGGAAACAACAAAAATACATTCTGTTGCAGGCAAAACAGGAAAAGACGCGGCGTTGATAACACGCCGTCCGTTTCGGTCGCCTCACCACACTATCAGCGACGTGGCGTTAGTTGGCGGAGGTTCGTTTCCGCAGCCGGGCGAAATATCGTTAGCGCACAACGGCGTACTCTTTTTAGACGAGTTGCCCGAATTTAAACGCACCGTTCTCGAAGTGATGCGCCAGCCGTTGGAAGACAGAGTGATAACTATTTCGCGGGCGCGTTTCGCAGTTGAATATCCCGCGAGTTTCATGCTCGTGGCGTCAATGAATCCCTGTCCGTGCGGATATTACAACCACCCTGAAAAAAAATGCGTGTGCGCGCCGGGTTACGTACAGAAATATTTGAGCAAAATTTCAGGACCGTTGCTCGACCGCATTGATATACACATTGAGGTAGTGCCTGTGCCTTTCGACAAACTGTCGGAACAGAGGGCGTCAGAGCCAAGTCGCGCAATACGCGAGCGGGTGATGACGGCGCGAAATATTCAAAAAGAGCGATATGCAGAATATTCGGGTACGCACTGCAACGCGCAGATGAACTCGAAGATGCTGCGAAAATACTGCAATATTGACGAAGCGGGACACAACATCATGAAGATTGCCATGCAAAAACTTGGTCTTTCTGCCCGCGCCTACGACCGTATTCTCAAAGTGTCGCGCACCATAGCCGATTTAGAAGCCTCGACCGAAATACAAACCCACCATCTGGCAGAAGCAATACAATACCGAAGTTTAGACCGCGATGGATGGGGAGGGTAAAAAAAACATTTGTCATTTTTAAAAAATAATGTACTTTTGCAGCCAAATTTTTATTTATAATTTGTAATTAATATGACTGAAGATAAAACAGTAAAAATCAAGTTCTACAGTGGCGAAACTATTCCTTTGGAGTTACATAAACCGCGCATTGTACAGAAAATTTATTTAGAGCCTATTGAGTATCGGTTGAAAGCGTTGGAAGAAGGCGGATTCAACACGTTCAAACTCAATTCAAGGGACGTATTCCTTGATATGCTTACCGATAGCGGAACGAACGCTATGAGCGATATGCAGCAGGCGGCAATGATGCACGCCGATGATGCGTATGCAGGCTCTATGAGCTTTACCCGTATGCAAAAAGCGGTTGAAGACGTTTTGAAGAAAAAGTACTTGCTGCCCGTTCATCAGGGACGCGCCGCAGAAAATATTCTTTCAAAGGTTTACATCAAGAAAAAAGGCGACCTGATTCCGATGAACTACCACTTCACCACATCTCTGGCGCATATTACCCAATATGGCGGACGAATTGTGGAACTTCTTTACGATGAAGCGTATAAAATTTCTTCATCGCATCCGTTCAAGGGCAATATGAACGTTGAAAAATTGGAAGAGGTTATTAAGGAAACAGGCGCAGAGAACATTCCGTATATTCGTATGGAAGCCTCTACCAACCTGATTGGCGGACAACCGTTTTCGGTGGAAAACTTGAGAGCCGTCCGCAAAATAGCCGACCGATACGGTATTAAAATTGTGTTGGACGCAAGTCTTTTGGGCGAAAACGCTTATTTAGTTATTCAGCGCGAGCCTGAATTTGCCAACGCTTCAATGGGCGAGGTCATGGCAATTATTACAGGACTTTCGGATATTGTATATTTTTCGGCGCGTAAATTAAGTTCTTCGCGCGGAGGCGGTATTTGTACCAACGACCCGAAAATTTACCACGAAATAGAGGCATTGATACCGCTATTTGAAGGTTTCCTTACCTACGGCGGAATGTCGGTACGCGAAATTGAGGCAATAGCCGTTGGTTTGTACGAAACTTTGGACGAACAGATTATTTGTCAGTCACCGCAATTTATTTCTTACCTTGTAAACGGTCTTGTAGAGCGCGGCGTGTCGGTAGTGACGCCTGCGGGTGTACTTGGCGCACACGTGGACGCAATGAAATTTTGCGAACACATACCTCAAAATCAATATCCTGCCGGCGCATTAGCGGCTGCGTTATATCTGATTTCGGGCGTTAGAAGCATGGAGCGAGGTACGATGTCAAACCAGCGCGATGAAGACGGAAACGAGCCGTTAGCCGATATGGAATTGATACGCTTGGCTGTGCCGCGTAGAGTGTTCACGCTTTCGCAAATAAAATATGTTATTGACCGCCTGACGTGGCTGCACGATAACCGTAAACTTATTGGCGGATTAAAATTTGTGTATGAGCCGCCTGTATTACGCTTTTTCATGGGAAAATTGGAGCCTGTGTCCGATTGGCACCACAAACTTGTAGAAAAATTCAGGAAAGATTTTGGCGACAGCCTGTAACAGACGGAGTAAAAACGCTATTTGCCCTATAACAAGACAGATAGCGTTTTTTAAATTGAGTATACTTTCTGATCCAAAAACTATTTGACGTTTTCCTCCACAGGATTTTTAAAAAGCGTTAAGAGTAAGGCTATTACAGTAACGGTCATTGCAGAAACTATCAGGAATAATGTTGCCCAATTATCAATGTATTCAATCAGCCAGCCATTTAACAGAGTTCCTACAAGATACCCGGCTCCCCATATAACAAACGATAAAAATCCTTGCGCCTCCGCTTTGTATTCTTGCGGAACGAGTTTGGCTGTATATACTTGACCTGCAACAAAAAACAGTCCGAAAATTAAGCCGTGCGGTATTGCTCCCATTACGTACAACCAATACTGCCCCTTATCAACGCTGATATAAAGCACCAAAAACCGTACTAACATGGCAAGTAAACCGAAAAGCATCGCTTTCTTGAAACCAAATTTTATAAGAATAGTGGTGGTTATAAACAGGAAGAACAATTCGGCAAGCTGCCCAAAATTCATTGTTAAAGTGATGTATTCCACATTTTGAGCGCGAAAAAACATAGAGCCATATACATTGTACAGAGTAAAAGGAATAACCGCTAAAAACGATATAAGCAGAAACCGGTTAAAATTCTTATTCTTTAAAGTTGAAACAATTCTTAACCCTAAAATATCAACGATTGAATATTTTCCTTCTCTTTTCCTCATCGGCGGCGTTTTTGGTAAAGTCAGGTTTATCAGCGCCGCCACTATTGCAACTCCTGCGCCGCAATAAATCGGAAGTACGGAGCCATCGAAATTAGGCACTCCAAAGATATACGCTGCTATTATACTGAATACGCTCGAAGCAGCCCACCCAATAGTACCAAGCATACGAATTCTGGGAAACTGTTCGGATGGAGCGTGCGTCATGGCAATGGCGCTTGTAAGACCCCATGAAGGCATATAGCACAACATTGCCAAATAAACGGTTATCATCCAGCCTGCAAATTGATATTCGACGGGTACCCAATTAGCCTGTTGCGTTGCCAAAACTAAAAAAACAGCCACCAATACGTTCAGTCCGGCAAGAAGTTTTTCCGAATTAACATACCGGTCGGCAATAACTCCCACAAATGGCGCGGCAATAGAGCCAACAGCCGACGAACACAGTATAAAGATTCTTTGATTAGGCTCGAGGTTAGGCAAATTTCTTAAAAAGGCGGCAAGTGGTATCCACCACACAGCATACATAAAATACTGCATAAACATCATTACGCCTAACTTTATAAAAATAAATTTATTCATACGGTAAATGTATTTGATTATTGTTTCTAAAAAAATTGTTTGCAAAGATAAAACTATTTTTTCAAAGTCCAAAAAAGTATTACTTTTGTGTCTTTATTTTTATGAAATTTATTTATGACCACTCCTTCACAAGACGGTTATCGTTTCCCTGCCGAATGGGAGCCACATGTGGCTACATGGCTCACGTATCCGCACAATGACGATTCCTTTCCGGGAAACATTGAAAAGGTGTACCCTTCATATATGCGTTTCGTTGCCGAGATAGCCAAATCGGAGAAAGTACGCATTAATGTGCCGACAAAATATAAAAAACAGTTGCTACGACAATTAGACAATGAGAACGTTGACATCGGACAAATAGAAATTTTTGAGCGCGACAGTAACGATGTTTGGTGTCGTGACCATGGTCCTGCTTTTGTAGTGAAAGATACCCCAATGCGACAAAAGGCTGTTGTTGATTGGGAATTTAACGCTTGGGGCTGCAAATATCCGCATGAAGCCGATAATCTTATTGCAGGCGCTATAGCCGCTGATTTTGATTTACCCGTTTACCGTCCGGGTATAGTCATGGAAGGAGGCGCAGTAGAATTTAACGGACAGGGAACGGTTATCACAACTACATCATGTATGCTTAACCCCAACCGCAATCCGCAGTTGAATAAACAACAGATTGAAAAATACCTGTGCGATTATTACGGTGTAGAGCAAATACTGTGGCTATGCGATGGCATCGAAGGCGATGACACTGACGGTCACGTAGACGATATCACGCGGTTCGCAAATGCCCATACCATAATTACTGCCGTTGAATCGAACATTAACGACATTAACCACACCCCGCTAAAAGATAACCTGCGGACACTGAAATCTGTACGTCTGCTCAACGGCAGACAACCCGACATAATAGAACTACCAATGCCAGCGCCGGTAATACGCGACGGACAAAGACTACCCGCGTCATACGCCAACTTCTACATCACTAACGATGCAGTAATCGCGCCAACATTTCGCTGCAAGCAAGATGACGTTGCAATGCAAATTCTATCATCGTGCTTTCCTAACCGCCGCATAACAAACATTGATTCTACCGAAATCGTGTGGGGTTTCGGTAGTTTTCATTGCCTCAGCCAACAAGAGCCAACATAATCCTTACGGAATTATTCCGCCTTTATTGCTTCAGTTGGGCATACATCAACACAATCACCACAGTCTGTGCAAGTTTTTGGGTCAATTTTATAGATGTCGCCTTCCGAAATAGCATTATGCTCGCATGTGTCTATACATGAACCGCAAGCGGTACAATCATCCGTTATTTTATGTGCCATTTTTTACAAATTTTTATTAAAACTATTTACTAAATTATGGCACAAAAATAATCATTTTTTCTAAAACAAAAAAAATGGTTAAAAAATATTTTGAGGCGCTATGATTTTTTTGGTTTTACTACATTTTGTGTGTAATTATCGAAATGCAGTGCCAATATATTTTTAGAGAAGTCGCTGCGCGACAGCGCTTTATGCATGACTCAAGTGTCGTCATACTTGCGTATTAGAGAGATTTATTTTGGACGTCCACAGTGTCGAAGGAAAAAACCTCGGAATCAAACATTTTTTAGCGTGTTTTCAAATGGCAAACGGTTTACGATTGACCGTCCGAGAGTTATCTGGTCGGCATATTCTAATTCATCGCCAACAGCCAAGCCGCGAGCGAGTGTGGAAACAATTACCGACAAATGCTTTACTCTGCGATATATATAAAAATTTGTTGTATCGCCTTCCATAGTTGCGCTCAACGCCAAAATAATTTCCGATACTTTTCCTGATGCAACCTTTTGTTCCAACGAATCTATCGTCAGATCTGCCGGACCGATACCGTCCATTGGCGAAATAATACCGCCAAGCACATGATAAACGCCCTGATACTGCATGGTATCTTCAATAGTCATTACATCGCGTACTGTTTCAACTACGCAAACAATAGAATGGTCGCGGCGCGGATTGGAACATATCTCGCAAACTTCCGTGTCCGACAAGTTATGACATTCTCTGCAATATACTACCTCGCTTCGCAACTGTATTAAAGCCTGCCCAAACTGCCGTACAGATTCTTCGTCCTGTTTAAGCAAATGTAACGCCATACGCAAGGCTGTTTTCTTGCCTATTCCGGGCAATTTTGAAAACTCGTTAACGGCATTTTCTAAAAGTTTTGATGAATAGAGTTGATTCACGGATTTTCTAATTCTTAAATTTTTTGCGAATCAAAGACCGCAATTTTTTCTGCAAAGTAAACATTTTATTTGAAAAAAAACAAAAAAAGTTTTCAGTTATCAGCCCACCATATCTTATACTAAACCGGCTATCATAATGCGTCGTCATTAATCCATCTAAAAAGTGTTATAGATTTGAAAGTCATTTCATCCAAATTTTCAATTTTTTTCTTGTTTCTAAAAAATTATTACTATTTTTGCATTTCCTTTATTGTAATGAGCAAAATAATAATTAAAAATTGAATCAAATGAGAACAGTAAAGATTTTCATGTTAGCAGCCATATTGGGCTGGAGTTTTTCGACGATGCAAGTTGTCGGTAATGATACGGGGTTAGCGCAAACGCCCACCGGCAGTATCATTGTTTCCAATAACGTCTTTACGCCAAATGGCGTTGAAGGCGATGAAAAAATTTTTGAAGTCAAGTCATCAAACAATGATGATGTAGTGACTTTGAAAGTGTTTAACCGTTTCGGCGTTTTAGTGTTCAGCGCCGAAGACAAGGTATGCCGATGGAATGGTCGTTCGTCTGACGGTCAGAAATTGGATAAGGGAGTTTATATATTTCGTGCAGAAGTTGTTGGCGCGTTGCCGACAATTTTGATGTTAGGCGATATAACCCTTCTTGACAATGAAAAGTAAGTGTGTTAAATAATTATGATTTAACTCAAACCGCTATTGACCTGTTATGCAGACTGATAGCCGTTCCATCGCCGAGCCGCGAAGAAGACAAAACAGCCAACGTCATTGAGTCGTTCCTTAATGAACAGGGCTGTAAGACTTTTCGCAAAGGCAACAATGTTTGGACGCAGTCGGTTATTGACGAGCGATTGCCGGTGATTTTGCTTAACTCGCACCACGATACCGTTAAGCCGGTTGCATCGTGGACGCGTGATCCGTTTACTCCAATCGTTGAAAATGGAAAACTTTACGGATTGGGCAGCAATGACGCGGGCGCTTCATTGGTAAGTCTGATGATGACTTATCTGCATCTCGCCCCACAAAAGGACAGAAATTACAATCTGATTTATGCCGCAACCGCCGAAGAAGAAATAACGGGAAAAAACGGAATTGCTCTGATTTTAGACGATTTGGGAACTCTTGATTTGGCTATTGTAGGCGAGCCAACGCAAATGCAGATGGCTGTAGCCGAAAAGGGTTTAATGGTACTCGATTGCGAAACAGCAGGAAAAACGGGACACGCAGCCCGTGATGAAGGCTTAAACGCCATCTATTTGGCATTAGACGATATAGAATGGTTTCGTAACTTCAAATTTCCGTGCAGTTCTTCGCTTCTTGGCGATGTAAAAATGACTGTTTCGGTTATTAATGCAGGTTATCAGCACAATATAGTTCCCGACAGTTGCAAATATGTGGTGGACGTTCGCACCAACGAATTTTACAAAAACGAGGACGCTTTGAAGATAATACGCGAAAATATGAAACACAGCGTAGTTACGCCACGTTCAACGTATATCAATTCGTCATCAATTCCGATAGAGCATCCGTTTGTTCAGCGTGGTTTATCGCTGGGTTTGAAAGCGTTTGGCTCGCCAACAACGTCCGATCAGGCGCGAATACCGTATCCGTCAATAAAGATAGGTCCGGGCAATTCTGCCCGCTCGCACACTGCCGATGAATATATAGAAATAGACGAAATACGGAATGGTATTGAGACATACATTAAACTTATTGCGTCATAATATCCTGTATCCTACTGCAATTTCGATATAATCAGCCTTTCCCCACTGCGTTTTCAATCCCAGATGAACGTTAAATCTTTCGGTAATTTCATAGCGTAATGCTAACCTTTGGTAGAACAATCCCGCATTTTGTTTTTTTGCGTAAATATACCTTCCCATCTGCAAATTTGCCGAAAAATCGCCGAAAAGAAAAGAATAACCTGCGGTAATACCTGTTTTTAAGGTTTGAATTTTGCTTACATTTTCGTTTCTTTCTGATAAATAAACATAATCAGAAGTATTATAAAACAAGTCCAATGTTCCTGCAAATTTCGTAAAATCGAGATGTCGCCGCGATACTTCAAGCGACAGACCCGTTGCCGCATATAATGTTTCATCGTTATTGTCATGCGTCTTTGCGCCTCCCGAAAAATATATCGTATAATGCCATCTTTTGTCTAAATCCAAATCAAATTTCGGTAAAGAATCCGTTTTTTTTCTGCCGAAAGCGTAACTTGCTCCCGCATAAGCGGTAAAATAATTTAAACCTGTATTTGGTCTTTTAAGATTTCCGTTTGAAAGGTGCATAAGCGCTAATCCTCCAATCAGATTCAGCGGAGTAGAAACCCGAATTTTCCCTTCTATTCCCAAATTGATGAATGTGTTGAGATGCGAGCCGATTGATACATTTGTGTAATTATGAACGGGGTCGAATATTTTTTCTACATAAGCGACGCCTACTCCGAAGCGTATGTTTAGATTTACAGGACGTTCTTCTTTTGTCAGATAAAATTGCATGAACGGATACAGGCAATGCGCATTTCCAAGATAAGATGGACTGCCCAAATCTAACAACACATACGAAGCGCCATACGTCGGATAGCGGTAAAACGAGTGCCAGGGCTTTGTGCCGTCTGCTTTTCGGGTTAAGAATAATTCATAAGCATACGGCGTTTTTTCGTTCAAAACCCTCATGTGGTCGTGATGATTGAGCAAAAACCCCGAATGTACTCTGCTTCCTGCGACCCATCTGTAATTCGGAGTTGAATTGTCGTCTGTTTCAAAACCGCTGCAATCGAGCCTGAAAAAGCAGAAAATCAAAAAAAACAATATGAAATGCAAACATTTAGAATTTTCTGCAACCATTTACAAATTTTTGCCGCAAAATTAGATGAAATTTTCAGAAATTACAAGCGTGTGAAATAAAAATTGTCTATTTGTTACAATAAAATTGTAGATTGTAATGTTTTATGAAGTATGAGTATATCAATACGTTCTCTTAATAAAGTTTATCCTAATGGTTTTCATGCCCTTAAAGACGTCAATATGGAAATTCCAACGGGCATGTTCGGTTTGTTGGGTCCAAATGGAGCCGGCAAATCTACGTTGATGCGTATATTGGTTGCTTTGATGGAGCCTACATCAGGCGAGGTAGAAGTATTTGGGCATAATTTGCTAAAAGAGAGGAAGGAAATTCGTAAAATTTTGGGTTACCTGCCCCAGGATTTTCGTTTTTTTGCCAAGTACAAGACGTATGAGTTTTTAGACTATGCGGCTCGTTTGTCGGGTATGAGTAACGGAAAGCAGCGTCGCCAAAAAGTTGACGCCATGCTTGAAAGCGTAGGGCTGTTTGAAGTCAGGGAACGATATGCGAACAAGTTGTCGGGCGGTATGAAGCGGCGTTTGGGTATAGCGCAGGCATTGATACATAACCCGAAACTAATAATAGTAGACGAACCCACTACGGGACTTGACCCGGAGGAGCGTATCCGTTTTCGCAACTTATTGTCTAAAGTAACTGAAAACGAAGTAACTATCATTCTTTCTACGCATATTGTAGGAGATATATCCAGTACGTGTAATTGCATGGCTTTGATGAACAAAGGCGAGCTGGCATTTTTCGGCGCTCCGCAGGATATGTTGAAAGAAGCTGAAGGCAAAGTATGGCGAATGAAGGTTAAAGGAGATGATTTACCTAAAATAGACAAGTTATATCCTGTTATTACAACTATTCCGTCGGGTAAAGGCTGGGAAGTACAAGTGGTTGCAGACGATATTGAAGGTTATGACGCCGAGCCGTATCCACCTAATTTGGAACACGCTTACGTTTATTACATGGAGAAAAAATTGAACAGATGGATAAGCGATTAACGCGCTACAACCGTTGCCGCAGAGCCTCAAAAGTGATAATTGCCGTTGATACCGATACGTTTAGCGAATTAATATGTCCGTGCATCGGTATTTTTATACGTTGATTGGCGTTGCGTATCCAAAAATCTGATAATCCCGTATTTTCTGCTCCCAGCACAATAGCCGACGGCTGCGTAAAGTCGGCTGCGTAGTGCCATTCCGAAGCGGCGGGGACGGCGGCAAAAATACTGATGCCCGCTTTTTTCAACCATTGTAAAGCCTCTTCGGAAGCGCAGACAAATTTCTGTTGAGTAAACACGCAACCAATGCTCGAGCGGATAGTATTTGGATTGTAGAAATCGGTCTTTGGGTCGCATACGATGACCGCGTCAATACGCGCGGCGTCGGCAGTGCGCAGAATAGCCCCAAGATTGCCGGGTTTTTCAACTGCTTCAAGAATAATTATCAACGGATTGGCTGACAATGACGCCTTGTCCAAAGTCAAACTTTGCATTTCCGAAACGGCTATTATACCGTCTGATTCTTCGCGATAAGCCATTTTGCGAAATACATTGGCGCTGACCTCTTCCGCGCGGTTACTTAAATTTTCCGTTATTTTCCTTCCTTCTTCGCTCAACAACTCTTCGCAAAAAAACAAATTCCTGATATTATAACCGCCGACTATCGCTAACGACAATTCACGCGCGCCCTCAATCACAAACAGATTTTGACGGCGACGCTCCCTCGCGTTGTCCAATAACTTCACAACATCTTTTATTCGCTGGTTTTGAAGGCTTGTTATCATTAATAATAGTGTTTTTTGATTTTGTACATTAATATTGCTTTCGTGGTTTCATTTAAATATTTTTGCAAAGTTATTCTTTGAACCTGCCTATATACAACACCGGATTAGGTTCAATTAAGAGATCCGGGTCATATTCAGCCTCCACAATAAAATAAAAATATTGATTATTCAGCAAACGAATTTCAACGATACCAGAATCAAACACATCGTCTAAAAATCCACCTGCCATATTCTTGCCAATATTGCTTTCGAAATCATAACAAAAGAATTTTAATTTTCTATCTGAATAACTGAAATATTCCGCAATGATCAAATTAGAGGTATGTAATATTGAGTAAACGCTTTTATTTCGTACTGATTTGTTTTCATCGCTGAATTGCAGTTTGGCATATGGCTTTAGTTTGTTATTATCCAGCATGTACAGGGTATCCAGCATAACAATATCGGGAAATAGGACATGGTAATAGATGAACGTATTTTTTCGGTTATCCTGTGATATAGGGTTGGTTCTTGTATCAATATATCCAAATTCTTCTTTCAAAATTACTTCTTTCACAAATGTAGTGTCAACGGGCAACCAATCGCTATTGTATCTTACCATGAAGGTACTCTTGGCAAAGTTACGATCGCCAATCGGACGGTAATCTACGAAAAATATATGTAATAAATCATTTCCAAAATAAACCCATTCCGGAAATCCCGTGACCATAAATTCATCAATGAAACGACCATCCCAGTCGTATCTAATAATCTTTCTTCCCATCGCATTAAGGATATATATATATTTGTTTTCAATGTCTGCTGTTATTCTTACAATGTACATATACTCGCCTGGACCTCTTCCTTGCCTATCAATGGCAAAAAGAAATTTTCCCTTTATATCAAAAACATGAATGCGCGAGCCTCCTTGAGCATCTAATACGAAAATACGGTCATCATCGTATACAACTTGGGCAATGCGTCCAATTATACATTTTTCGGACGTTTCGAGTTCGATTTTTTTGACGTTGTCTGATATTTCTGAAAGACGGACAGGAGTATTTTGTGTAACGTCTACCGGAATAATCAATAAATCGTCACTCATATAGGAAGCGCCACAAGCTGATAGGGCAAGTAAGTACGGTAAGAAAGAAAAACGCCAGAAAATTGAAAGATTACTTTTCATTGTTTTTATTTTTATTGTTTTAACTCTATTATAAAAATTACAGTATGGTCTTTTTCAACATTCATTTCTATAGGCAGATCACGTTCTTGTTTTCTAAAAACTAAATATTCGCCTTGTATACTATACGTACTTAATGTACCGGTGTGAAAAATATCGTCTTCAATACCTCCCTCCACCTGCCATGTTTGTTTATCATTAACATCAAACCAAAAATACTTTCTTCTATTACCAATAGTACCGTAATTGAGATTGAAGTAACGTCCTGTAAAATTTATCTGAAGTCTTAAACGGTCATAAATATCTTCCCGATAATTGCGGATATTGTATTTGACAACAGGTCTTACATTTTTCCCATCAACCTCGTATATAACATTGTCATGAAAACCCATATAGTATTTGCCGCCAAAAGAAGAATACCATGCCATGTATCCCAAGTATACGCCGCTGCCAAAATCAAAAATGGGAAAATCACGCTCAAGTACTATTTCCATCAGTTCATCCTCAATATTAAGCCGACATATCCGACAAACAGACCTTCCGTTTTGCTCAAATTCCTGAAATATCCATACATTGTTTTCTTCAAATCCGATAATTCTACTTGAGCTGCGATATTTGGCGCCAACGATAGTTTCAGGCACAGGAAGTAAAATATTTTTCAGAAAAGTTGCATTGAAATCCCTAACTTCTATTTCATTGTCATATAAAATAATGAGACGATTGTTTCTCGAATCACTACTGAAACCTCTAAATACCCTGTTATTATTGCTAAATGTCCTAATTAATTTACCCGACAGGTCAAATTGATACAACGCCTCAAGTTTGGAAACAAATAAATAACTACCTGCAATTTCGGTTACGAGTATAGAGCTAATATTCAACGAAACGAAAAAACTATTTTGTGCCGATATATCCGAAAGTTTCATTTGCGTAAACTTCTGTGCGTCAATATCAACTTCAAAACTAACTTGCGATAGTACATTTTGATACAAGAAAGCAACTATCAAAAATAAAAGAATACGTTTTTTCATGTATTAAAGTTTTTACTTAAAGACAGCTCAAAAGCCTGTCATTCTGCCCTTATTAGAAATCCATCAGAATCAAACGCTGAATAACAACAAATTACGAATTAAATCCGCAATAACGGACAGTCTTTTTGACTTTTAAGACAAGCCTATCCTATTTCTCAACAATGAGAACCACTTGATAAACACCAAACTGAACCACCGCAAACTGAGTTGCCCGCAGATAAACAATCGACAAGATCCGATGCATTGCAAGTCCAACAGCCTGAACCCCAACCATCTTCAGGAGTTCCGCACCGACAATAATAACCATCTCCAAAATAACCGCCAGATCCGCCCAAAATCCATTTTTGGGCTTTTTTACCTATTAGGTCTGCTGGCGAAACGTGCCGTTGTAACACTATCTTTTTTAATACTTTTTTCATATTAAATTAATTTTTAATTTATTATAAATATTTTCTCTTGACCCGTTCCTCGCTATTTTTGCGTGTGCCTTCTATTTCTTTTCTTAGATATAGAAGAATTAGCACTCGCACGGAACTGAAATGCGGCGTGCAAAATACTCAAAGTCGTTTTTGCCTATCAGGGCGAGTTTTTGTGTGGTTGGCATAAAAGAACGCCATGCCACAAGGTTAATCACGGTACGGCGGTATAACCTTTCTGTCCTGTAAATAACCGCAGTACGAGTAACCATGCCAGCAATGCGAAAGCACAACAAGCCACCCAGAAGGGTAACCGTCCTTCTGAAAAAATGACCGTATGTTTTTCTAATCAGCATGATTACTTTATTTTTTAGACAAAACAAATCGTCTTGTCTACCCTATTATACGTATAAATTTCAAAAAGGTTACAAAAAAATGAAAAAAATCAAATCGTTTCAAAATATTTTTCTTTCCTCTGAAAAAAATATTTTTTTGTTTATCGCGCTTGGAATTATCGAAAATTTCATCTTATTTTGCATTTTTAAAATTGTATTATCATGTCAAAATTAAATATATCGTTTCTTGCTTGCATTCTTGTTGCTGCAAGCCTTTTGGGTTGTAAATCCAAGTTTAAGATAGACGATGGTCATCCGTTGGTGGTGGCTTATACGTCGGGCGTTGTATCGGTGACGTCGCCGGTGCGGGTTGTATTGACTAACGATGCCGCGATAAAAACAACGACAACGGCGGCGCCACAGCCCGGCGACCCAGTAGCCGACGATGTTTTCAGGTTTTCGCCATCGGTGAAGGGAAAGGCAACGTGGGTAAACAGTACCACCATCGAGTTTGTGCCTGAAAAGCCCTTTGAAACAGGAAAAGAGTACGGCGTACAGTTCAGGATTTCCAGAATTGCCGATGTTGGCAGTTTTCCGAAAAACTTTAATTTCGCGTTTACTACCATTGCGCCGGCGTTTCATTATAGTTTAGACGGCTTGCGGCTGTACAACAGAAACACGCCAAACATGTACTACCTCGCGGGAACGGTTATTGCATCGGACTTTATTGAGGCTGACGATGTGAGAAATTTGCTGACGGTAACTCCGTTGCCCTCTGATGGCGGAATAACGTGGGAACACAACTACGCCGAAAATCGCCATTTTTTCCGAATAGACAGCATCAGAGCGGGCGCAAGCAGTTATGATATTAATTTGACGTGGAACGGACGCGGAATAGGAATTGATTATTATTTTGAAGAAGTTATTACGGTACCTTCCGAAAACGAGTTTAAACTGATTGAAATTCAGGCGGTAAACTCGCCCGAACAGTACATACGTTGCACGTTTACGCTACCGATTGACGACAGGCAGCGATTATTGAACTATTTTTCGCTGTCGAACAACGCAAACGTGAGGTTTGTCGTTGATTTGAACACTGTGATGATATATCCTGTGGCGCGGCAGGAGGGAACTGCTCAACTGACTGTGCATCAAGGGCTGCTTTCAACTACGGGAAAGAGGTTGGAAGAAACATTTATTCGCGATGTTACTTTCGAGCAACTGAAACCGGCGGTTAAATTTGTCGGGAAAGGCGTGATATTGCCTAATTCAGACGGTTTGCACGTTGCTTTTCAGGCGGTAAATTATCGCACGGTGAACGTTGAGGTGTGGCGTATTCACGAAACAAATATCCTGCAATTCCTGCAAATCAACCGTTTAGACGGCGAATGGGAGTTGCATCGCGTTGGCTCGCGAATTGTTGAAACCAACATCGCCCTTTCTGATCAACGCGCTGCGAATCTTGCCGTATGGAACACTTTTTCCATTGACCTTTCAAAACTCATAGAGCCCGAGCCGGGCGCCATTTACCGCATCATACTTGAAGGACGCGACAGTATGAGCGACGAGGAAGAAGATTACGACTGGTGGGAATATTACAGTACGCGCAGCGAGCGAATGCGCAATATTTTATCGTCAAACATCGGTCTGACCGCCAAGACAGGCAATAATAGCGAACTTTTCGTGATTGCGTCAAATTTGGTGACTGCCGCGCCCATGTCGGGAGTGCAACTGACGGCTTACAACTCGGTAAATCAGCCTGTTGGACAGGCAAATACCGACAGGGACGGGCTGGCAATGATACGATGTTCCGAAGCGCCTTCTATTATTATTGCCCAGCAAGGAAGTCAGAAAACATATTTGCGAATTGACAATAATTCATTGTCGTTGAGTAATTTTGACGTATCGGGAACATCTGCGATAAGCGGAATAAAGGGCTTCATTTATGGCGAGCGCGGCGTTTGGCGACCGGGAGATTCTATTCATATCGCCTTCATGCTCGAAGACAAAAATAGAACGCTGCCGCAAAACCACCCCGTAAATTTCACATTGTTCGACCCTAATAATCAAATAGTTGACCGACAAGTGAAAACGCAGGGCGTAAACGGACTGTATCGTTTCGACACAGGCACAAGCAGCGAGGCACTTACAGGCAACTGGCTGGCTCGCATTGAGGTTGGCGGACAATCATTTAACAGAAGTATCAAAATTGAAACCGTGAAACCCAATCGTCTGAAAATTGATTTACAATTAGACCAAATCCCGATTTTGAGCAGCAGCGGAATGACAGGAAAACTTCAAGTAAACTGGCTGACAGGCGCTATTGCGCGAAATTTGGACGTGCGCATAAACGCGCGGATCTCGCAGATGAGAACGACATTCAGCGATTTTGCGGATTACAGTTTCGACGACCCGTCGAGATCGTTTTACACCGAAGAAAAGACGCTTGTAGAGGGCAAACTCAACGAAACAGGCGAAATGGCTATTCGTAGGGCTATTGACGTGAGCGACAGCCCGGGAATGTTGCGTATGTTTATTTCTACGCGGGTCTTTGAGGAAGGCGGCGATTTCAGTATTGACGAGTTTTCTGCAACATATTCGCCGTTCAGTTCGTACATCGGAATAAAGGCGCCAAGAGGCGACGGCTACTATAATCGCTTGGAAATCAACGAAAATGTGGCGTTTGACGTTGTTACCGTTGATGAAACGGGGCGACCTGTTACGCGGCGCGGCGTGAACGTGCAGATTTACAAAGTCGGCTGGACGTGGTGGTGGTATTCGATGCAAGGAAACGCCCATTATTACGACAGTCGCTACGAAACGCCCGTATTTTCAACAAGGATAGACGTTTCTAACGGAAGAGGCTCATTTTCGCATGTTTGGAGTGAAAGCGGCTATTACGTACTGAAAATGACCGACCCCGAAAGCGGTCACGTTACCGCTATTCCTGTATTTGCGAGCCACCCGCACTGGTGGAGCGACGAAGACGGAGAAAGCGCGGCAACCATGTTGCAGTTAGCCACGTCCAAATCTTCGTACAACGTTGGCGAGAGCGCCGAAATAACTTTCCCTGCGGCTCCCGGCGCTATGGCGTTGGTCAGCATCGAGGCGGGTACCAACGTGCAGCGGTCGTTTTGGGTGGAATGTACCAGCGCAGAAGGGCGGGTAGTTATTCCCACAACATCGGAAATGGCTCCAAACGTGTATGTTAGCATCTCGCTGATACAGCCTCACGCACAAACCGAAAATGACGCTCCCATACGCCTGTTCGGAGTTGTGCCGCTGATGGTCGAAGACCCGCAAACGCGCCTTGAGCCTGTGATTGACATGCCTGCCGAAATTCGCCCCGAAGAACGATTTACAGTAAAAGTTAGCGAAAGAAACAGACAAACAATGACTTACACGTTAGCCATTGTTGATGACGGACTTCTTGACTTGACGCGCTTCCGAACGCCTGCGCCGTGGGATCATTTCTACGCCCGCGAAGCCCTTGGCGTAAGAACTTGGGATATTTACGATTTTGTGATTGGCGCTTACGGCGGACGAATTGAACAACTGTTCGCTATCGGCGGCGGCGATGAGGGCGTGGACGTGTCGGCGCAGAGAGCGCAACGCTTCCCGCCGGTAGTGCAATATCTGGGACCGTTTACCGTAGAACGCGGTCGCACAAACGAACATCGAATTACGCTTCCGCCCTACATAGGCTCTGTTCGCACGATGGTTGTAGCCACTAACGGTCGCGCTTTCGGCTCGGCTGAAAAAACTACGCCCGTGCGCAAACCCTTGATGACGCTGGCTACGCTGCCGAGAGTGCTGGGTCCCGGCGAGGAAGTATGGCTGCCCGTCACGGTCTTTGCTATGGCTGACAATATCAGACAGGCAAACGTTGAAATCCGCGCAAGCGACATATTTACCGTTGAAGGCGGCGCCCGACAAAGCGTCAGTTTCAGCGGAATGGGCGATAGAACAGTATATTTCAAACTGAAAGTGAAGGATTTAACAGGCATCGGCACAATTACCGCAACGGTTTCGGGACACAACGAACGCGCCGAACATACCATCGAAATTGACGTTCGCAACCCTAATCCTACTGTTTACACTTTCGCGGAAGCGGTTGTAGAAGCGGGAGGCAGCTGGGCTGGCGAGTTTACCCTTCCGGGAATGATGGGTACCAACGCCGCTACGATTGAGGCTTCGACGCTGCCGCCCATAAATCTGGGAAAACGTCTGCATTTTCTGTTAAATTATCCGCACGGCTGTATAGAACAGGTTACTTCGGCAGTATTTCCGCAGTTGTTCCTCGATGATTTGATGGAATTGAACGCCGCTACCCGCCAAAGCATAGAAACGAACATCAGGGCTGCGCTTGCGCGTTATCGTCTGTATGTTACGTCACACGGCGGTTTCGGCTATTGGCAGGGCGACAATACTCCGAGTAATTGGGGATCGAGTTACGCCGGTCATTTCATGCTTGAAGCCGAAAACAGGGGCTACGCGCTGCCTGCGGGGATAAAGCAGTCGTGGCTTCGCTACCAGACCGAGCGAGCGCGTAACTGGCGCAGCAACGAGGGCGGCGATTTCGAGCAGGCATATCGCCTCTACACGCTTGCATTGGCGAAACAGCCCGATTTGAGCGCCATGAATCGCCTGATGGAATACAACCAGTTGAGCGCTGCGGCGCGTTGGCGATTAGCCGCTGCCTACGCCCTCGCCGGACGACCCGAAACAGCGCGGTCGCTGACGGCAAACCTCGCAACAACGCCCGACAGATATTCCACGCGATTTAACGCCACATTCGGCAGTTCCGAGCGCGACATGGCAATGATACTCGAAACGCTCACCCTGCTCAACGACCGCTCGCAAGCGCTAACGTTGGTAAGGCGATTGTCGGACGCGCTGAACTCCTCGCGCTGGATGAGTACGCAGGAAACCGCCTACTGTCTGCTTGCCGTGTCGAAATACGCTACGGGCGAAAGAGGAAACCGCGACATAAGTCTCGAATACAACGACGCCGGACGCGCACAACGCGCAACCTCGCGAATGCCCGTGTGGAAAGCCGACCTTGACGTGGCGGGCAAAACAGGAACAGACAGAGTAAATTTCAGAAATACCGGACAATCAACTCTTTACGCGCGTATCACGGCTTCGGGCGTTCCTGCGCCGGGCGCCGAAAGCGCCAACGCCAATAATCTGGAACTCTCTACCCGCTTCATCGGCGAGGGAGGCAGAGAAATAGACGTTAGCAGCCTTTCGCAAGGCACGGATTTCAGAGCGGTAGTAACCGTGACTAATCCCGGCAGAATGGGCGTATACACTAACCTGATTTTGAGCAAGATATTCCCATCGGGCTGGGAAATAACCAACACCCGCCTGAACGACGGCAGCGTTGCAACGGGACAATCGCGCTTCGACTATATTGACATTCGCGACGACCGCGTATATACCTATTTCAGCCTCAATCCCGGCGAACGCAAGACGTTTACAGTGCAACTTTCGGCAGCCTATCGCGGACGGTTTTACCTCCCCGCGTTTGCCTGCGAAGGAATGTACGACGACAGCGTACGGGCAAATAGCGCGGGAATGTGGGTAGAGGTAGTGGAATGAAGAACGTTATAATTTATCGAACAGTTATATCCCGATACACGCAAATTTTGACTTGTTCGCGGATATTTCCCGATTTTGGTCTTCCTATCACGCCTAATTGTATTCTATATGTCCCCGGCGCGCTGTACGTATGTTCAGTAATTATCCCCATTTTACGCGTTCCATCGCCCAAAAACCAGTAATAATCGTCTATCTCAAAATCGGGTAAAAATGTTTCAGAAGCGTCTAACGATACCGAAACGCCCGCTTCTATAATTTCAGGGACTGTTATGTACGGTTGTTCAAAATCAAGAACATCAAAAATATATGATACGCTGTTAGATATTTCGTTGGTAATTGTGTCTAATACACTCAATTGTATTTCATACTGTCCTACGGCTGGAAAAGTATGCAATACTTCTTCGCCGTATCTTGTTGTTCCATCGCCCATTTCCCAAACGAACATGAAAGTTTCGGTTTCAGACGCTAATCCGCCCTCTCTTAATATGTAGGTATAATAATTCTCTTCCATTTCAGTACATTCGCTAAAAACGGGGAAAAGCATATCGAAGGAATATACATTAAACGTATCATCGTTTCTGTTTGATGCAAAAAAACCGTTTGTGCCGTAAGCGTCTGATGCCGTGTAAGAAATATCGTCTGCAGTAGAATTTATCGGCTCTTCTTTACGTTGAACTGCTCCCCACGCGCCGTTGATTTCGCGAGCCGAAAAAATATCCAATCCGCCCATAGAGCCATGTTCGGTCGAAGAAAAATATAATTCGCCGTTCCCCTGTATGAAAGGGTATAATTCATTTCCCGAAGTATTTATTTCGGGACCCAGATTTCTTGGCGCTTCCCAACCGCGAATTGTTCTTTCGCTTACGTAAATATCAAAACCGCCGTATCCGCCGGGCATATCGGAAGCAAAAAACAACCGCGTTCCGTCTCGGCTTAATGATGGATTGGTGGTAGTAAAGCCCGGTCTGTTGTGTGCAAAAGGCTGTATTCCAACCCATTCACTGCCCGACCATCGGGCGGAATAGATACGTTGCCCCGTTGCGTCATTGGCGGCAAAAAACATTTCGTTTCCATCGGCGCTTACAGTACACGTCCCATGATGAGCATTGACGGGGATACTGTTAGACAGCGATTGCGGCGATCCAAATTGAGAACCGTCCATAGATACAAAATACAAGTGAAAAAGAGGATCATTGGACGGATCCCTTCTATTGACCAATACATTAGTTCTACGGTCTGAAATGAATATAACGCCGTTTCTAACGGAAAGCGAAAATATTTCATTACTGTAACTGTTGTTCAACGAAAATGGCTCAACGACATAGTTCGTCTGGGCGCAAATTTTTGCGCACAAAAACAGAAACAAAAACAATATGTTTTTTATTTGCTTCATCGGGACGCAAAAATAAGAATTGTTTTGTTCAAACAATAAAAAAATGAAAAAAAAATGAAAAATTTAAAACAAAATCAAAAAAAAATTAATTTTGGCACGGTTTTTGTACCATTTTAATTAGTAAAAAATTTTTTAAACAATAATAATTATAAAACGATGAAAAAAGTTTTTTTGATGATGATTGTCTGTTGTCTAATAGCGACAACACAGGGGTTTAGTCAGGAAGTTCCGATTGCGGCAGAAATGACGTTTGAGAAGCTTGTTCACGATTTCGACACTATCCCGCTTAACGGCGTTGCCGAGTACGAATTTAAATTCACCAATACCGGCAACGAGCCTCTAATAATTCAGGCGTGTCAGTCAACGTGCGGCTGTACTGTGCCAATTTGTCCGAGAGAACGACCAGTTTTACCGGGCGAAACAGGAACAATTAAGGTACAATATACCACTACGTATGTTGCCGGACCTATCAACAGGTATTTTTCGGTGATTTCCAATGCTAAAAATTCTCCTGTGAGACTTCATATTGTGGGGCAAATTTCGAGTACTGCTGCCGATACGGCTGCAAATTAAGCCTAACGCCGACCTAAACACAGGCAATGCAAGCAAAAAATATTATTGCTGTTGCTTCCGGCAAAGGCGGAGTAGGTAAATCTACTGTGGCGGTGAATCTCGCCGTTGCATTAGCAAAGATGGGCTATAGCGCGGGGTTGTTGGACGCCGATATTTACGGACCTTCAATACCCTGTATGCTTGGTATGGAAGGCGCCCAACCGACCGTAAAAAGCGACGGGGGACACGAAATGATTGCGCCCGTTGAGCAATACGGCGTTCGTATGTTGTCTATTGGTTTTTTTGTGCGCCCCGAAGATGCAATAATTTGGCGTGGACCAAGGGCAACAAGCGCTATCAGACAGTTGCTGCATCACGGCGATTGGGGCGAGTTGGATTGCCTTGTGATAGATCTGCCGCCCGGCACCGGCGATGTACATCTAACCATCGTGCAGGAACTGTCCGTAACGGGAGCCGTTATTGTCAGCACGCCGCAGAAAGCGGCTTTGGCAGATGCTATAAAAGCGATAAATTTGTTCCAAGACCCAAAAGTGAATGTTCCTATTTTGGGATTAGTGGAAAATATGGCGTGGTTTACGCCCGAAGAAGCGCCCGACAATCGTTATTATATTTTCGGCTCCGGCGGTTGCAAAGCTCTGGCAGAACGCGAAGGTATCAGATTACTCGGACAAATACCCATAGTGCAGGGAATTTGCGAAGGAGGCGACAGTGGACAGCCCGTGGTTACTGACCAACAGTCAATCACAGGGAAAGCGTTTATGGAATTGGCGCAAAACGTTGTTGATACAATACAACAAGATGATTTTTAAAGTAAAGAATAGAATAACATGAATATAAAAGAGTTTGGTGAGGGGAGAATAACCCGTGAAAAGTTTTTACGCACGTGTGGGACTGTGTTTGCAGGCGGGTGTATTTGCGTTGTCTCGGCTGTTTTGGGTCGTAGAGTGTATGCCGGAAAAGACAAGCCTAAAATAGGATGCTTTGACTGTTCGGGATGCACGGCAAACTGTTCGTTAAGAAACTGAATAACACAGTTTAAATGCAATTAATTCGATGAAAATTCATGGAAGCCGGAACGTTAAATCTATTGAGGTTTATACATGAAAATAATGATTGGGAGGAGCGTCTTTCAAACGATCCGTACTATGTAAAGATTAAACGGTCAGAAGGCTATATCATGTTTTCTTACGGTATTGAAACCGATTTTCGCATTGACGTTGTAAGAGAGTGTCGGGGAATAATTTTTGACGAAACAGACAATTATAAACCTGTTTGCGTTCCGTTTTTCAAATTCGGAAATTATGGCGAATCCTACGCCGATGATATTGACTGGACGACAGCAAAAGTTTTAGAAAAAATTGACGGCTCGCTTATAAAAGTTTGGTTTCATAGGGGAATTTGGCGCGTTTCAACTAATAACACTATCAACGCAGAAAGCGCTAAAACAAACAACAATGAAGATACATTTTTAAATGTTTTTCATCGGGCGTGGGCGCAAACGGGTAAGGAATTTAGCGAACTAAATCCTGATTATACCTATATGTTTGAATTAGTTTCGCCACAAACGCGGGTGGTAGTTCCGTATCAAGAAACTAAACTGTACCACATAGGTACGCGCGATAACAATACGCTGCAGGAATTACAAGCGGATATTGGAGTGGAAAAGCCTAAAGAATACAGTATAACCTCAATTGATGCGTGTATTGACGCTGCAAAAAATCTTGATAAATATCACGAGGGGTTTATAGTGGTTGATAGCAGTTGGCGACGCGTAAAAGTGAAATCGCCCGTATATGTTGCTATTCATCACATACTCAACAATATATCATCAGACAAACGAATAATTGACCTGATTGTTGCGGGTGAAGACACAGAAGTTGTCGCGTATTTTCCTGAGTACGCCGACATGTTTAGTACCATGCGAGAACGGATAGACCGCTTTATTGCTCACAACGAACATGAACTTGAAACGGTACGAGCCGCCAAATATGCCACTCAAAAGGAACTTGCCGAATATGTCACTAAAACGATATGCCCTTCCTGTTTGTTTTGTGTATTAAGCGGCAAATCAAAATCTGTTAGAGATTTTGTTTTCAATATGCCGACAAATAAAATTATCGCTTATCTCGAACAGTTCGATTGACGAATTTTTTAACCTTTTTCGGATATTTCTTTTTACTAATGATTCGCACCTATTTATGACTTTGCACACGGTCTTTTCATAGATATTTTTTACCGCAAAATTAGTCTCTAATCAGCGCTATTCAATAAATCTGTTCAATATTGGTTGATATGTATCTATGCGCCTGTCGCGCAGGAAGGGCCAAATTTGGCGGTATTGCCGATTGAGTTCAACGTCAATCTCAATAACTTTTGTTTCGGGCAAATCGTGGGGAGCCTGATAAAGTAAAGTTCCGAAAGGGTTTGCAACAAACGAGCCTCCCCAAAACCGCGTTCCGCCTTCAATGCCCGTACGATTTACCGCTACAACATGTACGCCGTTGGCAATGGCATGGCTGCGCTGTATGGTTTGCCACGAGTCGTATTGTTCCCTGTTCACAGTCTCCGAAGTTTCGGAAATATCCCAGCCAATAGCGGTTGGGTAAAACAGTATTTCAGCGCCCATCAACGCTGTTATTCGCGCCGCTTCGGGATACCATTGATCCCAGCAAATTAGCGTTCCGATGTTTGCATATTTGGTTTTGAATACCTGATACCCCGTATCGCCGGGAGTGAAATAAAATTTTTCGTAAAAACCCGGATCATCGGGAATGTGATTTTTGCGATACATGCCAAGATAGGAGCCATCGGCGTCAATAACTACCGTAGTATTGTGATACAGCCCGGGTGCGCGTTCTTCAAACAGTGAAGCAATAATAACCACGTCCAATTCGGCTGATAACGCTTTCATTCGAGCGGTAGTCGGTCCGGGAACAGTTTCTGACAACTGAAAATGACTGTGGTTTTCAGTATCGCAAAAATATAACGAGCAGAACAATTCCTGTAAACAAACAATCTGAACGCCCTGTTGCGCTGCCTGCCGTATCTGTTTTTCAGCAACGGCTATGTTTTTGTCAATATCGCATGACGATACAGACTGTACTATTCCTATGCGTACAAATCTATGTTTTTCAATGTTTTCCATCTTGCAAAGACGCCGTATATTGTTGATACGCCGCCGTTTCCTCGTTTTTATAGGCTCCGAGCCGCTGTATCATCTCATCGAAATTTATTTGATGCGCGTCAAATTCGGGACCATCAACGCATACGAATTTTGTTTTGTCGCCCACCGAGCAACGACACGCGCCGCACATGCCCGTGCCGTCTACCATTATAGTGTTAAGGCTGGCGATTGTGGGTATATTATATTTTTTTGTGGTCAGCGCGGCAAATTTCATCATCACTGCCGGACCAACAACTACCGCCTGATCTATCTTTTCGCGTTCTATTGCTTTTTCCATACCTGCGGTAACCAAGCCTTTTTTTCCACGCGAGCCGTCGTCGGTCATCACTATCATTTCATCTGAAAATTCAGCCATTTCCCTGTGCAATATCAGCAAATCGGCGGTACGGGCTGCCAGCACGGTGACAATACGATTGCCTGCGCGTTTAAGCGCTTGAACGATAGGATACAAAGGTGCAATACCTACTCCTCCGCCGGCGCAAAGCACAGTCCCCACTTTTTCAATATGAGTTGCGTTGCCCAACGGACCAACTATATCGGCAATGGTATCGCCTACGTTCAGCTTCGACATCTTTGCCGAAGTGCAGCCCATTATTTGCACTATAAGCGTGATAGTACCGCACTCTGTATCGGCGTCGGCTATTGTGAGCGGAATACGTTCGCCGCCCTCGCCAATACGTATAATCACGAAGTGTCCAGCCTTACGGCTTTGAGCAATACGCGGAGCCTCTACTGTCATACGAAATACATTTTCGGATAGAAACTCCTTCTTGATAATTGTATTCAACTAACTATAAAACTATTAACTATTAACTATTAACTATTAACTATTAACTATTAAACTATTAACTATTCCTGTTCTTCTGCTACGTTAGGGTTTATCATTAGCGCCTGACATATTTTTTCTTCCAATTCGGTTGCCAATTCAACGTTATCGGTCAGCAGTTGTTTTACCGCATCGCGTCCCTGTCCCATTTTTGTATCGCCATAACTGAACCATGAGCCGCTTTTCTTTATGATATTGAACGTTGTACCGAGATCGATTATTTCGCCGATGCGAGAAATTCCTTCGCCGTAAATCACGTCAAATTCGGCGCGGCGGAATGGCGGCGCAAGTTTGTTTTTTACAATTTTCACCTTCACGCGGTTACCGCTAACGCTGTCGCCGTCTTTTTCTTTGATTTGCGTTGTTTTACGTATGTCAATACGTACCGAAGCGTAGAATTTTAGCGCATTACCGCCGGTTGTTGTTTCGGGGTTTCCAAACATGACGCCAATTTTTTCGCGCAGTTGGTTAATAAATATGCAGCAAGTATTTGTTTTACTTATATTTCCTGTCAATTTACGAAGCGCCTGCGACATCAATCGCGCCTGCAATCCCATACGCGAATCGCCCATATCGCCTTCTATTTCGGCTTTTGGCGTGAGCGCTGCCACCGAGTCAATAACCAATATATCAACGGCGCTTGAGCGTATCAATGCGTCTGCTATTTCCAAAGCCTGTTCGCCGTTGTCGGGCTGCGAGACATACAAAGAGTCCATATCAACGCCAAGTTTTTGGGCGTATGAACGGTCAAAAGCATGTTCGGCGTCAATAAACGCAGCTATGCCGCCCAATTTTTGCGCTTCGGCAATAGCATGAATAGCCAGCGTGGTTTTTCCCGACGATTCGGGTCCGAAGATTTCGATTACGCGACCGCGCGGCAACCCGCCAATTCCCAAAGCCACATTAAGCGCTATTGACCCCGTAGGAATACAAGGCACCTGCTCGACTACCTTGTCGCTCATCTTCATAATCGTTCCCTTGCCAAACTCCTTGTCTAACTTGTCGAGCGTTAATTGTAGCGATTTCAGCTTTTCCTTCTGTAAGTCTTTTCCTGCATTTTCTTTTTTGTTGTCCATGATTTATAATTTTATATATTTGGACGGCAAAGTTAGTTGAAATTTTTTGAAATAAAAACTTTTTTTGAGTTTTTTTGGATTTATCCTACTGTTATGTTATCTATAAAATGACGTAACATTAGAATTAAATGATATTCAGCATCTTTACTGTTGCTTTTATAGCTGAAATTGTCTGGTCGGGTTCCAATCCTCGCGTTTTAAACTCGCGTCCGTCTATTGTTTGCCACGTTATGACTGTTTCTACGAGCGCGTCAGTACGTCCGCCCGGAGGTATTGTTACCACGTAATCTACCAATTTTGGAAGGCTTTTGTTTAGCGTTTCGTAAATTTTTTGCAGTGCGTTCATAAAAGCGTTGTATTGTCCATCGCCGGCGGCTGTTTCTTCGTAGCGTTTGCCTTCAAATTCAAGGCTTAGCGTAGCCGATGATTTCAAACCCTGCGCAACATTCAACGAATAATTGCACACATTGATATTCTGTTCGATGCCTTCGCTATGCAGCACGTCCGAAATAATGTACGGAAGGTCTTCGGTGGTAACGTATTCCTTACGGTCGCTAAGTTCTATTACGCGATTTGTAACTTGCTGCATCGCTTTAGGATCAAGCTGAATGCCAAGTTCTTCGAGGTTTTTGGCAATATTCGATTTTCCCGAAGTTTTGCCCAGAGCATATTTGCGTACCCGTCCGAAACGTTCTGGCAGCAAATCGTTGTAATATAGTTTGTCTTTATTGTCGCCGTCGGCATGAACTCCGCAAGCCTGCGTAAATACGTTTTCTCCTACAACAGGTTTATTTGCAGGGATACGTATACCCGAAAACGTTTCTACCATTTTGCTGAGCAAACTCAATTTTTCTTCGTTTATTTTTATTTGAACGTTGGTATGGTCTTTTAACACGGCTACAACACTTGCCAACGGCGTATTCCCCGCTCGTTCGCCCAAACCATTGACGGTAGTATGAATACCGCGTATTCCTGCATTTACGGCAGCCAACGTGTTAGCGACTGATAAATCGTAGTCGTTGTGCGCATGAAAATCAAAATGTATTTCGGGATAACGCCCGCACATTTCGCTGCAAAAGCGAAAAACTTCATCGGGCGCAAGTATTCCAAGCGTGTCGGGAAGCATGATACGTTGCAGGGCGCAACCTTTGAGGGCGTCCAATAAAAAAAACACGTAATCTTTGGAATGACGCATTCCGTTACTCCAATCTTCTAAATACAGATTTGCCTTCATATCCGATTTTGCTATGCCGTCAATTATTTGACGTATTTCGCCGGAATGTTCTTCGGGCGTTTTTCGCAACTGCCCTGTAAGATGTTTCAACGAGCCTTTGCTCAACAGATTTACCGTTTTAGCTCCTGCGCTGCGAATCCATTCTACTGATTGTGCGCCGTCAATAAAGGCTAATACTTCAACTTGTTCCAAACGTCCGGTTTTTGCCGCCCATGCGGTAATGCGCTTTACAGCGTCCAATTCGCCCGCCGATACGCGCGCCGAAGCAACCTCGATGCGATCTACTTTTAGTTCTTCGAGCAGCAAGCGCGAGATGTGCAACTTCTCAGCCGCAGTATAAGCCACCCCTGAGGTCTGTTCCCCATCGCGCAGGGTGGTGTCCATGATTTCGATATACATAATCTATTTTTTTTCAAATTCTTCAATTTCGTCCTTAATACTCAACAAGTAGTCAATATCGTCATAGCCGTTGAGCAGGCAAGTTTTTTTGTACGGATTAATTTCAAACGTTTGCTTTTCGCCTGACGACAAAAGCGTTATTTCCTGATTTTCGAGATCAATACGAACATTTGTAGCAGGATTTTTATCAATTTCGGAAAAAATCTTTGCCAAGAAATCTGGACTTACCTGCACGGGCAGCAATCCGTTGTTTAAGGCGTTATTTTTGAATATGTCGGCAAAAAAACTCGATACAACGGCTCTGAAACCGTAGTCGAAAATTGCCCATGCTGCATGTTCGCGGCTTGAGCCGCTGCCGAAATTTTTTCCTGCAACAAGTATTTTTCCCGAAAAAGCCTTATTGTTAAGCACAAACGACGCCACAGGCTCGTTATTGGCGTTATAACGCCAATCGCGGAAAAGATTTTCGCCAAATCCATCGCGGGTAGTCGCCTTCAAAAAACGGGCGGGAATAATTTGGTCAGTGTCCACGTTTTCAACAGGCAACGGAACTACCGACGTCTCTAATGTGATAAAATTTTCTGCCATAGTTTACATTATATTATTTGTTGCACAATTATTATAAAACGACTTTATGTCAATATATATTATTATGATGCAAAATTTTTTCAGGGGTACATTTATCTTCGACGCTACTTCGCGGTGGTGTTCGACGAGTGTTCAATTGTCCATCAATTCTATTATTTCATCGGTGATTTCCAGATTATGAAAAACATTTTGAACATCGTCATCGTCTTCCATTATTTCGACTGTTTTTAGCGCCTTTACTCCGCTTTCGGGGTCAAGTGTTTTCGTTTCAACGGGTATTCTCTGCAATTCGGCATTTTCTATTTCTACGCCCAATTCTTCGAGCCGTTTTTGCACGGGCGCAAATCCTTCAAGAGGGGTTGTTATCACAAAAACATCGTCGAGTTCTTCAAAATCTTCTACGCCGGCGTCAATTATCTCCAATTGAAGTTCATCAGCATCAAAGGTACCTTTTGGTACACGGATAACACCTTTTCGGTCGAACATAAATGCTACAGACCCGTTAGTGCTTAAATTGCCGCCCCGTTTGTTGAAAATTGACCTGATATTCGCTACTGTTCGTTGAGTATTGTCGGTCAGACACTCCACGAATATGGCTACGCCGCCCGGAGCATATCCCTCGTATGTTACTTCGCTCAACGCTTCGGCGTCCTTTGCCTTGGTCAGAGCGCGTTGAATGTTTTCTTTAGGCATATTGGCTCCCCGCGCATTGTTAAGAGCTATGCGCAGACGCGGATTGCCATCGGGATCGGCTCCGCTTTCCCTTACGGCAACGCTGATTTCCTTAATGATACGGGAGAAAATTTTTGAACGTTTTTGGTCGGCGGCTCCCTTTTTCCGCTTTATAGTTGACCATTTGCTATGTCCTGACATATATATTATAGGCTAAATTTAAAATTTTTTCGGAATATGATACACCGAAATATCTTTTATTTCAGCGTGTTTCGTCCATAATGTATCAATATCGTTGCGATGGCTGTGCAGCCAGTTTCCTCTTAAATGCGTAAATTCGTTGCCGGGCAACAATGTTCTTTCTATACTGTATTCATACATTAGTCCGTCTTTTCGCAGAGGCGCCGTCCAAATAGTATCGCGAACTCCGTAATCCGTAGTGTCAGCGCGCCACAAATATAATGCTATGTGTGGATTTATAGACCTGTCCTGCGGATAAACCCGTATTTTTGCGCTAATAATGTAAGAACCAACGCCTTTTAATAGGACATTAGACTCAATCGAATCTCGTCCGTTATGTACAGGCAAAACAAATTCACGTTGCACTGACCACAATTCCGAAGGCGGGTCTAATTCTTCATAAACAATTCTGTCTAATTCGTCAAGCCTTGATATGACTGTTTCGTATATATCCTGATACCTTCTGGGGCGCGAACAGTACCACGATACCGTACTGTCGAACTGCGCCCACCTGTAACCATGGCGTTCTACAATGTGACTATTGTACGGAATTGTGTCATGCCAACGTGGATAAGATATACCCTCCGAAGAAAAATACGCTCTCGAAAGGTATATATCCGTAAGTATTGATATGAAATCTTTTTTGGGTATCATCTTCCTGTTGGTACACGAGGACACAAACAATATCAACAAAACAAAAAGAATGCGACTCATTGTATAAAGTTATCGCTAATAGATTGATATTTATGTACCTTTTGAATTACATCGGCAAATATATCGGCTACCGTGAGTACTTTTATTTTTGGATGCGCCACAATGAGCGGTATAGTATCTGTAATTACCATTTCGTCAATAGCCGATTTGTGAATCCTGTCGTATGCAGGACCCGACAGCACAGGGTGCGTACACACTACTCTGATAGATTTTGCGCCCAATTCTTTCATCAGGTCGGCAGCCAGAGTGATAGTTCCTGCGGTATCAACCATATCGTCCACAATAACTACGTCTTTGTTTTCTATGTCGCCAATGACTTTCATCTCGCTTATTTCGTTCGCTTTTTTACGCAATTTGTAACAAATAGACATTTCGGTATTAAGAAATCGAGAATAAGCGTTTGCGCGTTTTGTGCCTCCCACGTCGGGCGCGGCAATTACAATATTTTCCAAGTTCAAACTTTTCAGATATGGAACAAATATTGGCGAAGCGTACAGATGATCAACAGGCACATCGAAAAACCCCTGTATTTGGTCGGCGTGTAAATCCATTGTCATTATGCGATCAACACCAGCAGCCACCAATAAATTGGCGACCAATTTTGCGCCTATTGCGCATCGGGGTCTATCCTTGCGGTCTTGACGCGCAAAACCAAAGTATGGCATCACAGCCACAATTTTATACGCCGACGCGCGTTTTGCTGCATCTATCATCAACAGCAATTCAAATAAATTTTCGGCAGGCGGAAAAGTTGATTGAATAATAAAAACAACTGATCCCCTTACCGATTCTTCGTATGCAGGCTGAAATTCGCCATCGCTGAAACGAAGAATAGAACAGTCGCCTAACTTGGCGCCATAACTGCTTGCGATCTTTTCAGCGAGTTCTAACGAGGCGGAACCCGCAAAAATCTTTATAGGACTATCATTTGACATAATTGATAATATTATGATTGATTCGAGGCGCAAAAATACACAATTAATTTCAATACTAAATCAATTTTTTCGGAAAAAATAAATTTAGCCTGCATAAAATTTTTGGCTCTACGACTTTTTGTGTGGAAACGGCGACAATCGTACGTCGCTTGATTGGTGGATATTTGCCTTTGCGGGAATGGTCGTTTTGGCAGTGTCTGTTCTTTCTGTGTCACTGCAAAGTTGGCGAGCGGCAACGGCAAATCCGGCAGATACAGTAAAAAGTGAATAAAATGGTGGTCATGCACCTGAATTGAACCTGAAAAGTTATAACCAATCCAAAAATTGACCCATTTTTTGCAATCGAAGTTTCAGAAACAAAAAAAACGAAGAAATTTTGCGTTTTATTTATTTTTTGAAAAAAAATGTAATAATTTTTAAAATAGTTATATTTGCGGCGTTAATTTTTAAAACGAATTTTAAATAAATGTTTCGGCTAAACCTATATTTTTCTAAAATATGACAGAAAAAATCCTGATATTTGATTTTGGATCGCAATTCACGCAACTTATAGGGCGGCGATTGCGCGAATTGAACGTGTATTGCGAGATACATCCGTACAACAAAATGCCTGCTATTGATGATAGCGTTAAGGGTGTGATATTGTCGGGAAGCCCTTATTCCGTTGGTGACGCAAACGCTCCGCTTATCAATCTGCAAGCGTTCAAGGGACGACTGCCGCTGTTAGGCGTATGCTATGGAGCGCAATATCTTGCGCAGCATTTTGGCGGCGAAGTGCAACGCTCGGATACCCGCGAGTACGGACGGGCGCAACTGACAATCAAAGATGCTGCCTCGCCGCTTATGAAAGGCGTTGCAGAATGTTCTCAAGTTTGGATGTCGCACGGCGATGTTATTACGGCTCTGCCTCCTAACTGTCGTGCCATCGCTTCGACCTCTAACACCGAAAATGCCGCATTCGCAGCAAACAACGAGCCTACATACGCGCTGCAATTTCATCCGGAAGTGTATCATTCAACGGAAGGAACAAAGATTCTGCTTAATTTTGTGAAGTATATATGCGGATGCCGCTGCGACTGGACGCCCGCTTCGTTTATCGAAAACGCTGTAAATTCAATTAAAAATACTCTGCGTTCTGAAAAAGTTATTTTAGGGCTGTCGGGCGGCGTAGACTCTTCGGTGACGGCGATGTTGCTGCATCGCGCTATTGGAGACAATTTACACTGTATTTTTGTGAACAACGGTTTGTTGCGAAAAAATGAATTTGCCGATGTACTTGCATCGTATTGCGATATGGGATTAAACGTTACAGGCATAGATGCTTCCGACGAATTTTTGACGTCCCTTGCAGGCGTGGTAGAGCCTGAAAAGAAACGGAAAATCATCGGACGAGTGTTTATCGAAATATTCGAGCGCGAGGCAAAAAAAACAGGAAACGCGCAATGGCTGGCGCAAGGAACTATTTATCCCGATGTTATCGAATCGGAATCTGTTCATGGTCCCTCTGCAACTATCAAATCGCACCACAACGTGGGCGGTCTTCCCGAACGCATGAAACTCCGCGTGATAGAGCCGTTGCGTATGCTTTTTAAAGACGAGGTACGGCGCGTGGGCGTAGCATTAGGCATGAAGCAGGAATTACTGAGTCGGCACCCGTTTCCGGGTCCGGGCTTGGCAATTCGCATATCCGGCGAGGTGAGCAGGGAAAAATTATCCATCTTGCAAGAAGCCGACGCTATTTTTATTGGCGAGTTGCGCAAAGCCAACTTGTACGATAAGGTATGGCAGGCGGCAACTATTTTGCTGCCGGTGAAAAGCGTTGGTGTTATGGGTGACGAAAGAACATACGAATACACTATCGTACTTCGCGCCGTTACATCTACCGATGGCATGACGGCAGACTGGGCGCGACTTCCCTACGATTTTCTTGCGGCAGTGTCAAACAACATAATAAACAAAGTGAAGGGCGTGAACAGAGCGCTGTATGACATTAGCTCTAAACCGCCGGCTACGATAGAGTGGGAATAAAATAAATGCCTTTTTTAGGACGCAGGTAACAAACTTACCGATTACGATAACGATACACATGGTTAATTGTCCTGTTGCTTTTTTGACATCTGTAGTTTGGCTTCTTATAACCCCAATTTTTTTTACCTTTTTTTTTGAAAAATTTTGTTATATTAATTTTTTTTCCGAAATTCGCGGCATCATAATTCGATAAATGCTTTTATGGATATATACGTTGAACCGTTTCTACTTTTTTGCTCTGTCTTGTTATTAGTCAGTCTTTTTGCCAGCAAGGCAGGTACGCGATTTGGCGTTCCTATTTTATTGCTTTTTCTTGGCGTAGGTATGCTTTTCGGTTCCTCCGGCTTTGGTTTCCGATTTGAAAACTATGATATGTCGCAGGCAATAGGCACTGTGGCGCTGTGCATAATTCTTTTTTCTGGCGGACTTGACACAAAGTACGAAGACATTAAGCCAATTGCCGCACAGGGAGTGGTTTTAGCAACGGTAGGCGTATTGCTTACGGCAATATTTACAGGTATTTTCATATATTATGCTGTTTATCTCTGGTTTCCGAGCTTTTCAATTTCTTTTCTTGAGGCAATGTTGCTTGCTGCGGTAATGTCGTCAACCGATTCGGCTTCTGTATTTGCCATTTTGCGCGGCAAAGGAGTAAATTTAAAGAATAACCTGAAGCCAATGCTTGAACTCGAAAGCGGTAGTAACGACCCAATGGCGTACATGCTGACCGTTGTGTTGATACAGTTGATAACAGCAGGACAAGGCGATACAATATCCTACGGACCTGCCGTAATTTCATTTTTTGTGCAGTTTGCTGTTGGCATCGGCGCAGGATATTTTCTCGGAAAGGCTGCCGTATGGCTTATAAACAAAATTAATCTCGAAAACGATTCTTTTTATCCTATATTGCTGATTACCTGTGGAATATTCATATTTTCTGCAACCTACATCGCAAAAGGTAATGGGTTTTTGGCTGTTTACCTTGCCGGATTGGTTATAGGAAATTCAAAATTTGCACACAAACGATTATCTTTAAGGGTTTTTGACGGATTAACATGGCTTAGCCAAATTATTTTGTTTCTTGCGCTGGGGTTGCTTGTAAGCCCGTATCGTTTATTGCCCGTTGCCCTTGTCAGCTTGTTGATAGGCGCGTTTATGATATTTGGCGCGCGTCCGCTGACAGTATTTATTTCGCTTTTGCCGTTTCGTAAAACACCCGTCCGCGACAAAATTTTCATTTCGTGGGTAGGGCTGAAAGGCGCCGTGCCTATACTTTTCGCTATATTTCCTCTAACAGCAGCTATCGAAAGCTCGCAATTTATATTTAATGTAGTATTCTTTATCACATTGATGTCGTTGCTGTTACAGGGAACCTCGCTTACACGGGTTGCACAATGGCTGCATTTGTCGAACGAACATGAAAAAATAGAGTTCAAAGATTTTAATGTAGAATTTGATGATGACATTATGCACGTAATGACGGAAATCGAGATAACAGATAGTTGGCTAAAGAAAGGAAAACTTTTGAAAAACCTTCCTATTCCCAAACGTACAATAGTCCTGCTTATAAAACGCGATGGCAAATATTTGGCTCCAAAGGATAACATCGCATTAACGGAAAACGATAAACTTATGGTTATCACCACCGACGCCGATGGCTTGCTGTAAGAGGATTGTCCCAAGCCAACAGACCGTATATTCGCTCATTTTCCATTACGAACACGTTTGTGCCGCAATCACTCCCGATCCAATAAGTTCTTTACCGTCATACCACACGGCAAACTGTCCGGGAGTTATACTGCGTTGCGGCTGATCGAAAAGTATATACAGTCCTTCGGGATAACGATAAAGGGTTGCTCCTTGCAACGATTGTCGGTATCGAACACGTACATCCATACGAATTTGGTCGCCCACGCGCATAGCCAAATCGGGACGAACGTAGTGAATATCGTTTTCACTCACGAAAAGCGCTGAATGGTACAGCCCCGGATGTGCATTGCCTTGCCCAACGTATACGACATTGTTTTTAGCGTCAATACCTATTACAAACAAAGGCTCGGCTTTGCCTCCTACGTTCAACCCTTTGCGTTGCCCAATCGTAAAAAAATGCGCCCCGCTATGTTTTCCTGTAACAGTACCGTCAGAAGGATTGTAACGATACGAAGCTGCAAGCGACTGCAATTCTTCATGCTTGCCGCTATAACGTTTTTGAGCCATATAGTCGTTAAAATTGGCGGGAATTTCCACTATAATACCTTCTTTGGCTTCTAATTTTTGTTGCAGAAATATCGGTAAATCAACTTTCCCCACGAAACATATTCCCTGCGAATCTTTTCGGCGAGCAGGCGCTAATTCGTTTTCTTCGGCAATACGTCGCACTTCCGATTTCATCATATTGCCGACAGGAAACATCGCTGTTGATAACTGTTGCTGCGACAACTGACATAAAAAATAACTCTGGTCTTTGTCCGAATCTATACCTGCAAGAAGTCTGTGGGTTTCCACTCCGTTGATGAGAACGGTTTTTTTGCGGCAATAATGTCCTGTGGCAACATATTCAGCGCCGCGTGCGAAGGCTGCCTGTGCAAACATATCAAATTTAATTTCGCGATTACAAAGCACATCGGGGTTAGGCGTTCGTCCCTTGCTATATTCTTCAAACATATAATCTACTACACGTTTGCTGTATGCTTCGCTCAAATCCACAACATCGAAAGGTATTTCAAGTTTTCGCGCCACTAATTGAGCAAAAATAACGTCATCTTCCCACGGACACGCACCCGAAAGCGTACCTGTCGTTTCGCGCCAGTTGATCATATACAATCCCAGCAAATCGTACCCCTGCTGTTTCAAAAGCCATGCCGCTACGCTCGAATCAACTCCTCCCGATAATCCTACCGCTATTTTGCCGTTAAAGTTACGCTTCATGACATCTTTTGCTACGTGTTTGATAAATAATCAGTTTTCAAAAATAAAAAATCGTTCAACATCCCAAAACTGTCACATCGCCGTCTTGTTCCCACGATATACGCTCGTCCCATGGTTTTTCTCTTATTTTGGGACGACGGTCGAAAATCACTAAATAAGCGGGTGCATCGGGAGCAAATCTGTCACGATATTCTCTTATTTGCTCTAATCCTTCTTCTCTGACCGTTTCCGGTCCATCGTGCTTATGCACTAATTTGATTTCTATAATATAGCGGTGTTTGTTGTATTCAATTCCCAAATCCATACGTCCGCTTCCTGCGGCACATTCACGTTCTATGGCGCCATTGCCGTTTAGCACACGCTGCAAAAAAGCCTGAAGCAATAGATGCGGAAAGGCTTCCGTATAATCGGACTTCTCTTCCCAAATATCTGCGTGGCGTCGCCAAAATTTTTGAAATTCTTCCAGCATTTTGTCCATATCCAATGATTTATCTGGTTTTTCCCATTGCCATTTGGGTTTTTGAATGGCTAACTGTTGTCCGTATGTCAGGAATCGAACTATTACCTCGCGATAAATTGGGTTAGCAATTACGGGCGTATCATCTTCAAGGGCTACCAATCCCAAGTCAAGGCATATTCTAAAAGCCTCGCTGTCGGCTAATCCGGGTTCTGGTCTTCCTGTAATAATAGGTTCTATGACGCCGCGTACTCCCGTTTCTCTAATTCTGTACGCCAAGGCGTCTAAATGCGTTTCGCGCGCCTGTATCATTTGTTCGCGCGCCTGCTCAATGTGCTTTAATTCAACTGTTTCTGTGCTGTTTCTGTCAAAGATAATCATTGTTGCCCGCATGAATAATGAATTGACTATCCATGGTTGTCCGCGGGATTGTTCATAGACGTAATCTAACGCTTCCTGCGTGATTTGTTGTCCGGTTTCGGCTGTGCGAAGTGCAAATAAACTTGCAACATCATCTTTACTAAAATTTGCCAACCTTGCAGAATCCTGTTTTATATTGAATGGCGAGCCCGGATTTGGTTCTCTGCCGTCTTTGGAGGCGGTTATATAATCCTTCAGGTCGCGCAACCCAACTAATGCAATGGAAACGGGAAATTTACCTGTGCCGCGTGTAGCAAATCCGCCACGCAACTGCCGTAGAAAACTAATCATAGTTTCGCCTTCCAATACGTCAACCTCGTCAAATAGAACGATTAACGGTTTAGGAGCGACAATTTCTGCCCACTTACTCAACGCCTTGTCTAAAATATCGAGGGCAATATCTGTGTTTATTTCGGGAACGGGTAGACCGAAATCTTTTGCGTATTTTTGGATTGCTCCATATATGCTTGGCATTGTTCTGTTGGCGTCGCCAATTCCCTGACATCGCTCCACACTGACATAACATGCCACTGCCTCGTCGCCTGCATTAATCTCGCGCACCCAACTTTGCAAAAAAGTTGTTTTGCCCACTTGACGCGGAGCATGTAGCACCCAATAGAGTTTATCGTTTATATAACGACTTAACTGCGAACCGACAAGACGGGCTTCAGGCGGAAGCATATAATGATCGTCAGGATTGCACGGACCGGTGGTATTAAAAAAACGTTTAGCGCTCATTTTCTGAATTTTTAAAAATTGTACAAAGATAGGTATTTTTTTGCAAAAATGCAAAAAGATTTTGAAGAATGTGATGAAATTCTTGATTTTTGAATCTGGTTGAAAAAAATGTGTATCTTTGCTTTTTTTTATATTGAATACTGAAATAGAATGAAAACGATGACCAGCCACCGTACATTTTCGGCAGCAGCAAATTTTTCATGGGCGTTCAAATATTTCAAAATGGGAGCTGTAATCGGCGAAGAAACTGGAGGAATGGCAGTAGGTTTTATTGATATGATTTCGCAAAAACTTCCCAATTCGGGACTTCGCTATGGCATTTCTTACAAGAAATTTTATAGTTATGGCGCAACCGACGATAATATTCACGGAACATTACCCGACTATGATGTAGAAGCAGAAAAGGCTTTGGACTTTACAATTGATTTGATTACGCGATAATATGCCGAGCAGAATATATTTCAAACTATAACCTTGAAAATACATGATAATCCAAAGTATATCTTTGAAAATACATGATAATCCAAAGTACGAAGTTGTATAAAAATATGATAATTAAACTCTAATATCTAAACTCTAGCATCCCAAAACAGTCACATCGCCGTCTTGTTCCCATGATATACGCTCGTCCCATGGTTTTTCTCTGATTTTTAGGCGACGGTCAAAAATCACTAAATAAGCGGGTGCATCGGGAGCGTATCTGTCGCGGTATTCTCTTATTTGCTCTAATCCTTCTTCTCTGACCGTTTGTGGTCCATCGTGATTATGCACTAATTTGATTTCTATAATATAGCGGTGCTTGTTATACTCAATTCCCAAATCCATACGTCCGCTTCCAGCGGCACATTCGCGCTCTATATTGCCATTGCCGTTGAGCACGCGCTGCAAAAAAGCCTGAAGCAATAGATGCGGAAAGGCTTC